>VSSQ01000170.1_pt1 | contig 83337 bp, 80 predicted proteins | sample 4763081 | NCBI WGS metagenome assembly VSSQ01 (sample SAMN12137344, study PRJNA551015) | bioreactor metagenome | isolation source: SDC9 anaerobic chlorinated ethene degrading culture | place: USA: Knoxville, Tennesee | collected 2015-01-01
AATGAGATAACATAACAAATCCCCATTTTTATTTGCATTTTATGAATTATTCAGGCTAAATGAATGTAAAATTAGTTTGTTGCGGACATTTGCCCGTCGTTCATCATAAAAAAAGACAATATGGAAAAGTCAAAGTATTCTAAAGTATACAGGATAATTCATTGGATGATAGCAATATCATTTCTTTTATTGTTATTAACCATCTTGCTGAGAATGACATGGTTGAATAAATCCGGAATTGCGGCCATCATTCAGGAATATTTAAGCGGCACCGACCAGGTATTGTCTCAGCAGCAAATGATCGCGCTGGCCAAAAAGATACGGGAACCAATGTGGAACTGGCACATTTATATCGGATTTCTATTGGTTGGCCTGTTTACCATTCGCCTCATACTTGCCGCATCGGGTAAAATGAAGTTCCAGAATCCGCTTACCGTTAAACTGACTGCAAAGGAAAAGTTTCAGAAATGGACTTATCTGATATTTTATACCTGTGTTATAATTTCCCTGGTAACAGGGATTCTTATGGAAGCGGGGCCTGGAGAATTAAAAAAATCAATGGAAGGAATCCACGCTTTTGGGATCTATTATTTAACAGCATATATCGGAATACATATAGCAGGTATCCTAATTGCCGAATTCACAAGCCAAAAAGGCATTATTTCAGAAATAATAAGCGGGCCGGAAATTGAGGAATAATCAGTACTGACGCACTAAAAGGTTGAAAACATCAGGTCGCTTTCACTAAAACAAAAGCACGTTTCCGGTAAAAGGAACGTTCGTTTCAGGAAAAAGGAACGTTCCTTTTTAGTAAAACGTAAGCAGGTTTTGGACAAGATATAAGCACGTTTTTGGACAAACGAAAACATGGACCGATGTTGGGTGAATAAGGGCTCTGTACAACGTGCCAGTCAATTATCAATGTTTAAAAGCATGGGTGCGATAAAAGAAAAATAGCAACTGCAAATACTTCTTATTCAGGAATTCAGAACCTTTCCCACGGATATCAGTCAATAGAAATCTGGCAACTTCAATGAGCGTAGTCAACTATTTTAAAGTAGAAAATGGTAAAAGCTCAAAATGAACGAGCAACTAAATTTTTGTTAAAATATTTTTCAAGGAATTATACCATTTCGATAAATCTTATCTTCTCAAAGCTTTTACTTGCTTATAGTAATTACATTTTAGAAATTTGACAACATAAAATTCACAATGTTTTGCTCACATAAAACCAATTTGTGTAATAAAAACTCAATAAGTTATGATCGGATATGAACTTGTTTTAAAATTCCATAAAAATGAAGCATTTTTAACAGATGATTTCGCTCTATCATTTGATGAGGTTGAATTAGGAGAACTTGCTAAAAATCAAGGTTTCAAAAATCCAGCTTTCTGGTTAATTGAAGTACTAATCTATGAACCGACAGAAGGGCGAATTAATGTTAAAGTGTTATCTTATAATATTGGTGAAACTAATTTATCACCTTTTCAAAAAAGTATTGCAAATGAACTCAAGAATGTTAGAAGAATAATTTTTAAGGGAATCGATACGCATGGACTCCTAAATACACTATATGGAAGCGCCCCTTTCAATTACATTCCACCAAAAAAAAATATTAATAATGAGTCATGTAAAGAAAATAGCTATTCTTATAACACTAACGTACGTAAAAAAATCAATTTTGCGTCATCTGAAAAGTATACTAACGAAATCAAAATCGAACCTACAAAAACTTACATTAATGAAACATTCTATATTCCAATAAAAAAAGTTCGATTTCAGCATGAAAGAGTTTCGTTTGATAAGAAATTTGATCAGCTTAAAAACACCATAGAACTTACAATCCAGAATGACAACATAAGAGAAGAATTCGATGCTGTAAAAAATTATTTTGCAAACGTATTGAACACAAAAAAGATTCAGGTCACAGTTTCGATAGTTTTATACGGAGATCAAATTACTTCAATAGAAGCTAACTCCCCTGAAGTTGAGAAAATAAACAAAGAGATAATCGAAACTGTAAAATTCGTATTTGTTAAGAGGGTTCTAAAGAAGAAAATTCCCACTGAAAATGAGAAAACACTGTTCACTCTGGAAGAATATTTTAACAATTATTCTGATGGGAAGGTTAAGATGAAAACTTTTTACAGTAAAGAACAAGATCTGTTAAATGATTTACTCCGTATAACAAACACAAAGCATTACAGGCACTTGAGATTTTTATCAAGTCAGCATGCATATGATACGATGAGGCTTCGTTTTATTCTTAAACCAGATTCTTTTGTCTTTCTTATTGAGGGTACTCATCATTGCCATTTCATCTGGGAAACATTAAACACTTCAGAAGCAACATATATTTGGCATGCTGAAAAAGACAAACAAAAACTCCCGATCACATTCAGAAAAATCGAAGAAATAATTAATCAAACCAGAGTTCAAGGGAAAACAGCCTATATTAGTTCCAATGAAGACAAGTTTAGACGAATTTATCATGATTATTCAGATATCAATGAGGGTTTTGTTAAATGGAAAGGAGAATTAGAAAATGTTTTGACTTAATTAAACTGCTTACAAGAAACTGTTTCTATTTTTTTAAGTACTATTATGTTTTGCGAGTATTTTCAAATACTGTGATAGCGTTTTGAAAATATTAAGGAAAGGATTGGTAACCATAGAATATTTGAATGAATTATTATTCCGGGCGATACTATACCTCAACTCCAGAAAAACGCCTTCTTGAAAGTATTTATCTAAAATTTTCACATTTACAAGCTGAAAACCTCATGCATTTTGTAATTTTAATGTCCCAGAGGGAAGAGATAAGAAGCAAGATATTTGTATTGAGATTGGCGGCTAATTTTTGCAATGATTTAGCAATAAAGAAGGACCAAAATCATCATTAATTTTAATTCAAATGTATATTCATGAACAAATCCGTCTTTAGTGATATTAGTAAGATCATAGAAAGAGACAGCAAGTCTACGACATACAAGTTCGCACTTTTGCGTGGCACTATAGATATTATCCAAGACAATTCACCCTACATTTTCTTTAAAGAAGATCGGGTTCATATACCCCTTGGCTTGTTGATTGAAAAATGGATGTTGTACTATTACTCCATTTTAGCATCAAAAACCGCTATACCTCAAATTAATGGTGAATTTAATCTCGCATTTGGCAATCAGTTCGCAAAATTGATCAATAACTACGAGTCACGTGGTGGATTCTCTGCCTTTTATAACGACTTAAAAAACAAGGGCATTCCAGATGATTTACAGGAAGATTTTATCAAACTGGTAAAAAAACTCAAAGAAACTATCACAAGAATGCCAATGAAATTTATTGGACGTTCAATCAGCAATGATTACTATTCAATTTTCCATTATAACAATCATTCCCAAAATAGATTAAATCGAATTGATATTGAACATCTTATACATGATTTCGGCACATACTCTATACCAATGGAATACTTTGAAGCCTTCAAGGTTTTAGGCAGTTTTATCAATGGCCAGGATTCCATTCTCTTTAAGTGGGCTGAATTTTCAGTGAATGCATCAGCCAACCAACTTACAATAGAGAAGGTCATCAACAATGTCTTAAAAGGACCAATAACAGAAAGAAATATTGTAGAATCTAAAAAGATCTATAGAGAGATTCTACAGCAGCAGGGAAAAGTTTTCTGCGTTTGGACAGGCAGAAAGATTTCAAAGTACGATATTGACCATCTGATTCCATTTTCAATCTGGAAGAATAATGATCTTTGGAATTTACTGCCTTCAGATTCTAAAATTAATAATCAGAAGCGAGACAAAATCCCATCACCGGATATTATTGAACGACAAAAAGACCTCATTCTTGATTACTGGGATATTATTTATCATAATCAGACAAATAGATTTCAGAAAGAGATTCAGGTAGCACTCTTGGGCAATCATTCTTTTTCATCCTGGAAGAATACCGGTATTGCTCAACTCAAAGACAGATGCAATTATTTAATTGAAAACAGAGGTTTTGAAGAATGGAACTTAAAAAACTAAACCCAAACAGTCACCTCACTGCAAAAGAGAGAGACCGCCTTTCTTTCCCCGCAAGGATATTGTTCGAACGTGACGTACTGAAAGGCGAAGTGCTTGACTTTGGCTGCGGATTTGGCAAAGATGTTGATTTGCTCAGTTCAAAAGGTGTTAGTATTGTTGGTTACGACAAACATTACTTCCCTAATTATCCGACAAAAAGATACGACACAATTCTTTGTATTTATGTATTAAATGTGCTTTTGCCCGAAGAACAAGCAATTGTCTTGATGGAATTATCTCAATTAATTAAACCTACGGGCAAAGTATATATTGCCGTGAGGCGTGATGTAGTTTACGAAGGTTTTAGAACACACAAAATTCACCAAGAAAAAACTTATCAATGTAATGTAGTGCTTAACTCAAAATCATTCTACTTAAATGAAAGTTGCGAGATTTATGAATACCAGCATTGTAACCAAATAAAAAGAAGTCCAAACTTGAAATGCCCGTTTTGCAACCCTGATTCCGAAAGTAAACTAATTGTTGAGTCCGCTACTGCATATGCTATTTACGATAAATACCCTGTAAATAAGGGTCATGCATTAATCATTCCCAAAAGGCATTACGGAGATTATTTTGAATTGACCTTTAAAGAGCAATCTGCCTGTATGTTTATGGCAAATAAGGTGAAGGAAATCATAACTACAAGGTATAAACCTGATGGCTTCAATTTGGGAATTAATGTTGGAATGCACGCCGGGCAAACAATCAATCATGTTCACATTCATTTAATCCCTAGATATAAAGGAGATGTCGATGATCCAACGGGAGGTGTTAGAGGAGTTATTCCGGAAAAACAGCGCTATTAATCAACATAATAGTAGATTTGACACCAGTCATTCCGGAGTAAAGTAGGCCAAACGCTCAACAGCCGCTCTAGTCCAAACAATTTGTACAGTAGATTATCCCTGTAAAATGTTGAAATACTTATCGCTTTATGTAAATTTGATTTATTATAAAAATCTGTCATTCCAAGTGCTGAGTTAAGTTATCTAAAAAATAAAACTTTTCCGTTCAAAAATAATGGCAAAACTAAATCTGTGGTCAAGAGAAGAGCTTATTCTAGCTTTGAATTTATACTTAAAGCTTCCGTTTGGTAAAATGCATAGCAGAACACCAGAAATTATTAAACTGGCTGAAATCATTGGAAGAACCCCATCGTCAATAGCAATGCGTTTAACAAATTTTGCAAGCGTTGATCCATTTCATCAAAGCAGGGGAATCAAGGGCATGTCTGGTGGGAAAAAGCAAGTGGAGCCAATTTGGAATGAGTTTATTAATAACAAAGAAGAGTTACTCTTTGAGAGTGAAAGGATTCTGGCAGATAAAGAAAATAGCACTATTGAAGATAAATTCTCAGATATATTGCTGGACACTAACGATTTAAAAGGTGAAAGCAAGATTAGAGAGGTTAAAACCAGGGTTAACCAAAATATTTTCAGACAGATAGTTCTTGCAAATTATGAGAGCAAATGTGCTGTCTCTGGCATAGATATACCAGATTTATTGGTTGCCAGTCATATTGTTCCTTGGGCTCAAAGCGAGAAGGACCGGTTAAATCCAGAAAATGGGATTTGCTTGTCTTCACTTTATGACAGGGCGTTTGATAAAGGACTTATTACCATTAACAATGAGTTTAAACTTATCCTGTCATCGGATCTAAAGAAAAAATCAGATCAGAAATATTTTGGAAAGTTTTTTAGTGGAATTGAAGGTGTAAAAATTCAGTTGCCAAAAAAATATCTTCCGAAAAAGGAATTCTTAGAATTCCATCGCGATTTGATCTTTAAGGGTTGATTCTAAAACCTTGTGCCAAGATTACTAATCATTTAAAAGCAGATAGCACCCTCAAAAAACCCCACCCCCGCACAGCAAAGCCATGCGGGGGCGGTAATATAAAGGTTGGCGGGTGGTTCAGAGGCTTTGCACAATGTCCCACACAAAGGCGCGGATACCCACCTCCTTGTTAATCTGATCGATTTTCTTCACCTTTTCGAGCAGGGGTTCCACCTCGCCGGGGCTGACCACGGTCATCAGGGCCGAGTTCATTTCGGGCCAGGTATGGGTGCCCATGCGGGGTTCGCCGGTGTGCGAGCCGCGGCCGTTCACCTGACTCCACCAGGTAAATCCACGGATGCCCAGCTGGTCGAGGATATATTCAACGCGTTCGGTATGCGCCTGGTTAAAGACGATAAATACTGCTTTCATGGTTGTACGTTTAGTCCAGGTTCTGGAATTTCATTCTTACTTTCTTCACTTTGTCGCGTTCGCCGCTGCGGGCCAGCACGCCGTACATCACCGGCACAATTACCATGGTAACGATGGTGGAGAATACCAGTCCGCCGATCACGGTGATGCCCATCGGCCGCCATATTTCGGAGCCTTCGCCGGTGCTCAGCGCCAGCGGCAGCATACCGAGGATGGTGGTAAGGGCGGTCATCAGCACGGGGCGCAGTCGCGAACGGCCCGACACCACGATGGCGTCGTAGAGCCGCATATCGCGGTCGCGCATCAGGTTGGTGAAGTCCACCAGCACAATGCCGTTTTTCACCACAATCCCGATCAGCAGTACCGCGCCCAGGGCGGCCACCAGGCTCAGGGTGGTGTTGGTGAGCAGCAGGGCGAAGATCACCCCGGTAAACGCAAAGGGGATGGAGAACATAATGATAAACGGCATGGTGAACGACTCAAACTGCGAGGCCATCACGATAAATACCAGGATCAGGCTGAGCACCATCAGCAGGCCGAGGTCCATAAACGACTCCTGCTGGTCTTCGTACGATCCGCCTACCTGTATCAGCACATCCTGGGGCACCTGCACCTTGCCGATTTCGGCCTTGATCTGGTTGGCCAGGTCGCCCAGGGCCACGTTGTTGGGTTTCACCGAAACGGTGACGATGCGCTCCTTGCGCTTATGCTGTATGGCGGGCGGCCCCCAGTACTCGGTGATGGTGCCGATCTCCTTCAGCTTGATCCGTTTGCCCATGGGGCTTACGATGGAGAGCTCTTCAAGGTCGGAGATGGAACTGCGGTAGTTTTCCGAAAGCCTGACGCGGATATCGTACTCCTCTCCTTCTTCCTTGTACTGCGAGGCGGTCATTCCGTAGATGCGGTTGCGCACCATGGTGGAAACGGTGGCGCTACTGAGCCCGTGCAGGGCCAGCTTCTCCTTGTCGAGCACCACCTGCAGCTCGGGCTTGTCGTTTTTGCGGCTCACGGTAACTTCGGTGGCCGATGACATGGCGCTCACCCTGTTCCGGATCTCCTGGGCCAGGGCGTTGGTGGTATTGAAGTCATAACCATAGATTTCAATATCTACCTTGCTTTCGCCGCCCATGCCCATACCGCCGCCCGAGGTGGAAACCGAAGCGGTGACGATCTCGGGGTACCCGGCCAGTTGCTGACGCATATCACCGGCGATCTCCCACACATTGCGGGTACGTTTATCCACATCCTGCAGCCGCATCATAATGTTGATGATGTTTGATCCGGTGGTGCTGAAGAGGGAGAACATACTGCCTTCGTCGTCGGAGCCGGAAGAGGAAGCCATAATCATCACTTCAGGATAACGCTCCCTGATCATCTGCTCTACTTTGCGGGTGGTCTTCATGGTCTCTTCCACACGGGTACCGGTCTGCAGTTCGATGGCCATCGTAATGCGCGACTCGTCGGTCTGCGGCATAAAGTCGGTGCCGATAAAGCGGGAAAGTACGATGGAAACCACAAAGATGGCCAGGGCGCCCAGCATCACAACGGTTTTGTGGTGCAGGGCCCAGCGCAGGGTTTTTTCGTAGATATCGTCGAGGCGGGTGAACATGGGTTCCAACACCCGTTCGAAGCTGATCCTTTTGGGCTTTGCCACCTTCTCGCGCAACTTCAGCATACGTGCCGACATCATGGGGGTAAGGGTGATGGCTGCGAGGGTGGAGGTAACGATGGTAATGGTAACGATCCATCCCAGCTGGTTGAACATCACGCCGGTCATGCCGCCCACCAGGGTAAGCGGGAAGAAGACGGCCACCACCACCAGGGTGGTGATGATTACCGACAGCCACACCTCGTTGGTGGCGTAGATCGCCGCTTCGCGCGGACTGCTGCCGCGTTCGATGTGGCGGGTGATGTTTTCGAGCACCACGATGGCGTCGTCCACCACCATCCCGATTGCTATGGATAGCGAGGTCAGCGAGATCACGTTCACCGAATTGCCGGTGATAAACAGGTAGATAAACGAGACAATGAGCGAGATCGGGATGGTAAGGACGATGATAAAGGTTGCGCGCCAGCGCCCGAGGAAGACAAGCACCACAAGGGCCACGAATATAAACGCCCACATCAGGGTTTTGGAGAGGTTGCGGATAGAACCTTCGATAAACGTGGAGGTATCCATAATCAGGCTGATCTCCACATCGGGGGGCAGGGTTTTCTTGAGTTGTTCCAGGCTGTTGCGGATATCCCTGGCCACCTTAACGGTATTGGCGCCCGACTGTTTCATGGCAAACAGGCGGAGGCCGGTCTGTCCGTTGATTTTCTCGTCGAGGGAGACATCCTTGAGGGAGTCGCGTACGGTGGCCACGTCGCGCAGATAAACCGGCACCCCGTTGGCGTTGCCCACCACCAGGTTGCTGAGCTGGCGGCTGTCGCTGAATTCGCCCTGTATGCGCAGCTGATAGTCCATTTCGCCCATCTTCACGTTGCCCGAAGGCATGTTGAGGTTTTCGGCTGCGATGATGTTGCCGATCTGTTCGATGGTGAGGTTATAAGCGTCGAGGCGCTTGGGGTCGGCATCCACGTAAACGATGCGTTTGGGGGCGCCCATCATGGAAACGGATCCCACACCGTCGATGCGGTTCAGGGGGTTGATGATCTTCTCTTCCAGCAGTTTTTCTATGCCCGGGTAGCTTTCCTTAGCGGTGACCGCGTAGAAAACGATGGGCATCATATTGGTGTTGAACTTGAAGATAATGGGGCGGTCGGCGCCGTCGGGCAGCTGGTCGTAGAGGCGGTCGAGCACGTCGCGCACCTCGTTGGTGGCCTCGTCGAGGTTGGCCCCCCAGCTGAATTCAATGGTAATCACCGAAAGGTTGTCCGATGAGGTGGAAGTTACCTCTTTTACCTTATCCACCGTGTTGAGCGCATCCTCCATCTTTTTGGTGATGTTGGTCTCGATATCGGCCGCGTTGGCGCCCGCGTAGGTGGTCATCACCGACAGGAAGGGCGGGTCGATTTCGGGATAGAGGTCAACGGGGATTCTGCTGAGCGAATACAGGCCCATCACGATCACGGCCGTAAAGATCATGAAAGTGGAGATGGGCTTGTTTACCGCAGTTTTATATATACTCATAACAGCTTATCTTTTACAGATTTAACAACGGAAATTAATTTCCCTCCACCTTTACCTTCATGCCGTCGAGCAGGCGGGCCTGTCCGCTTACCACTACCAGGTCGCCCTTCTTCAGCTGTTCCGATTCCACTTCCACCAGTTCGTTGTAGCGCTTGCCGATGATCACGGGGATGCGTTTGGCTACATTGTCCTTTTCGATAAAGAGGTAGCGGTCGTTCGAGCCCTGCATTTTAAGCACGGCGATGGCGGGGATCAGCAGGGCTTCCTCGCGGTCGAGGTCGAGCGTTACGCGGCTGAACATACCGGGGCGCAGTTTGCCGCCGGGGTTATCCACCGACACTTCGATGTTGAAGCTACGGCTGGCGGCGTCAATGGTGGGATAGATATTGAACACCCTCCCTTTGAAGGTTTCGCCGGGATAGATATCCACGCCGATATTCACCTCCATGCCTTTGCGGATCATGGGGAAGTACTTTTCGGAGACCGGCACCAGGGTTTTGAGGCGGTCGATCTGCACCAGCGATACGATGGCGGCTTTTCCGATGGCGGCCACGGGGGAACCAGAATACATCTCGCCCGGCTCGAAGTACTTACCCGAGATCACCCCGCTGAAGGGCGCCCTGAGGCGGGTATTTTCCTGCAGGAAGGCCACATTGCTGCGGGCGATGTCGAGTTGCGACTTCATCTGGTCGTACTGCTGCTGGGCCACGCTGCCCACTTTGCGCAGGGTGTCGAAGCGTTTGAAATCGGTTTCCAGCGTCCTGAGCTGTACTTCGGCCTGGTGAAGCTGGGTGCGGTCCATCTGAACCAACAGGTCGCCTTTGCTTACCCGGGTGCCTACTTCCACCGCGATTTGATCGATGCGGCCCGGCGAGGCCGGCGCCATGTGAATCTCTTCAAAAGCCAGCAGGGTGGACGAATACTCAACCGAACGGGCCACCTGCTGCACCTGCAGCTCCGCTACCCTGACCACCTCTACCTTTTCGGAAGCGCTGTCCTGCTGCGCTTTCTTCTCCGTTTTGCCTGACGAACATGCCAACGCAGTGACAGACAATATTGCAAGACCAATTTTTAATGTTGTATTCATGTTAGATAGACTTAAATATTTCTTAATCCAGTTTTCCGTAAAGTTTTTGCAATTGCACGCCTGACTGCAGCACCTGCATCATGGCGGAGATATAGTCGGTTTCGGCCCTCAGGTAGTTGTTGTCTGCCGTAATCAGGTCGAGGCCCGAGATAATGCCCTGCTCGTATTTCAGTTTGAGGCTGGCATACACCCGCCGCGAAACCTCCACATTATTTTTCTGGTTCAGGTAGGTCTCCAGCGCGTTGTTGTAGTTGAAGCGCAGCTGTTTTTCCTGGATTCTGAGCTGATCGCTGAGCAGGCTTTTGTTGTTCTGCGTGGTTTCCAGGTCGATGCGCGCCTGTTTCACCTGGGCCATGCGCACCCCGCTCGAAAACAGCGGAATATTCATCTGCAGGCCCACCATATTGGCGGGGGTCATGTCGAAGTCGGGCTTCAGCAGCTTGTAGGTGTAGCGGTAGTATCCCGAGATGGTCGGCAGGGCGTTGGCACGTTGCATATCGATCATTTTGCGGCTCACCAGTTCCTGCTGGTTCAGCAGCCTGAAGTCCACCTGCTCTTCAACCTTAAAGGATTCAGCCAGGGGCAGGGTCTCGGCTTCCGAGAGCATCCGTTCGAGGCGGTCGGTCAGCTCCAGTTGGGTATCCACCGGCACGCCCAGCACCAGGCGCAGCATATTGGTGGCCAGTTCGAGCTGGCGCTCCGACGATTTCACCGCGTTCTTCAGGGTGTTCACCTGCACCGAAAGCTGGTCCACATCGGTTTTCTCGATAATTCCGAACGTTTCGAGGGCGGCGGTTTTTTCGTACAGCCCTTCCAGGTTAGCCTGGTTTTGCTCCAGCAACCGGAGCAACTCTTCCGAGATCAGCACCAGCTGGTAAGCGTCGGTCACCTGGGCGACGACATCAAGTTCGGACTTCTCCTTGCTGATGTCGGCCATGCTCTGGTAAAGTTTGGCCGTTTGCACCCCTACGATGTAGTTGCCGCTGAAGATCAGCTGGGTAAGGTTCAGGTTAAAGTTGCTCTGCGGTTTGATGTCGATCTCGCTGGCCGGCATCCCTTCCGCGAAGCGGATGGAGATTTTGGCACCCAGGGCGTTGGAGTAATCCACGGCGGCGTTAAGTTGGGGCAGTCCGTTGGCGATGGCTTCGCGCACGGCGGCGGCGGCCTTCAGGGTAGCCAGGTCGGCGTTGGCGATGGTCTTGTTGTATTCAAGCGCCGTTTTCCTGGCAGCGGCCAGGTCGAGCGTGAGTTTCTGCTGAGCCCCCGCGTAGCCTGACGAAAACAGGAGCAGCAATAAAGTAAAAAAGGTGGTTTTCATAAAAAGACTAGATAAAATCGTTAAAGTTCTCAAAATATTTGTCCATTAACTTCATTCCTTCCGTTGTACAGATGCCGCGGAAATAAGGAAGAAAGATGCTCGAAAGCACTTCCTGCCCGGTAGGTTGCAACATCCTGAGGCGGTCGCTGTTATGGATCACGCCGATCAGCTCGTGGATGAAGTTATCCACAAGGTCAAGCCGGATATCCTTGCGGAAGATGCCTTCGCGAATGCCTTTCTCGAGGAGGGTAAACGAAGCCGAAAACTCCTTCAGGCTCTCCTTGCATGAATACAGCGAGGCATTAACCACCGGGAAATATTTATTGATGTCCTCGGCAAACACCCTGGAAAAAGACCCCCGTCTTTCCGTTTCCATTTTCATGATCATGAAAATGGCTTCAATCACATTACCCGTTTGGGAGATAATGCCCAGCATATCCTGGTTGTGCCGGATGATCATCTCGCGCAGCGCCTGCACCACCAGATCATCCTTATCTTTGAACAATTCATAGATTGTACGCTTCGAAACACCGGATTCAGCGGCAATTGTATCCATGGTAACATTCCTTATCCCCAGGTTCAGGAATAACTCAATCGCTTTATCCAGTATCTTTTCCCTTGCTTCCATTGGTCAGAGATTTTTCGGACTGCAAAACTAGAAAACTTTTTTGGTTTAAAAGTTTTCTGAAATGAAAATTTTTAATTTTTTAACAATGATTTGCGACAGAACATGTGAACCGTTGGTTGAACGGGTGTTTGGATGGGGAGAAGTAAAAGATCAGCATTTAAACGTACGACCCCGCCGGGACCGGAGATTATCTTGATACCGTCCTTGCTAGACACATATGACCCCGCCGGGGTCATAAATCTCAATCCGAACCAACATATTCCTGACTCCGGAGGAGTCACATGTGTATAGAAAATGTTCCCGAAAACATACGACCCCGCCGGGGCCGGAAATTATCTTGTTACCATCCTTGCTATAGACATATGACCCCGCCGGGGCCATAAACCTAAATCCGGACCAACATAATCCTGACTCCGGAGGAGTCACATGTGTATAGAAAAAGCATCACGATAGAAAAACCCGACCCCAGAGGGGTCGTATAAATTCCTGGCTATGTTCATTCTAACGAATTCCAGGAATAGCCATACATTTTTACCTCAGATCGCATTTGACATGACAGGAATTACAAAATCGTTCAAAACTGTTCCCGAAAACATACGACCCCGCCGGGGTCGGAAATTATCTTGTTACCATCCTTGCTATAGACATATGACCCCGCTGGGGTCATAAATCTCAATCCGAACCAACATAATCCTGGCTCCGGAGGAGTCACATGTCTATAGAAAATGTTCCCGAAAACGTACGACCCCGCCGGGGCCGGAGATTATCTTGATACCGTCCTTGCTAGACACATATGGCCCCGCCGGGGTCATAAATCTAACTCCGGACCAACATAATCCTGACTCCGGAGGAGTCACATGTCTATAGAAAAAGCATCACGATAGAAAAATCCGACCCCAGAGGGGTCGTATAAATTCCTGGCTATGTTCATTCTAACGAATTCCAGGAATAGCCATACATTTTTACCTCAGATCGCATTTGACATGACAGGAATTACAAAATCGTTCAAAACTGTTCCCGAAAACATACGACCCCGCCGGGGTCGGAAATTATCTTGTTACCATCCTTGCTATAGACATATGACCCCGCTGGGGTCATAAATCTCAATCCGAACCAACATAATCCTGGCTCCGGAGGAGTCACATGTCTATAGAAAATGTTCCCGAAAACGTACGACCCCGCCGGGGCCGGAGATTATCTTGATACCGTCCTTGCTAGACACATATGACCCCGCCGGGGCCATAAACCTAAATCCGGACCAACATAATCCTGACTCCGGAGTAGTCACATGTCTATAGAAAATGTTCCCGAAAACATACGACCCCGCCGGGGTCGGAAATTATCTTGTTACCATCCTTGCTAGACACATATGACCCCGCCGGGGTCATAAATCTCAATCCGAACCAACATATTCCTGACTCCGGAGAAGTCACATGTTTATAGAAAAGGACAATCACTGAAACATTCGGCCCCGCCGGGGTCATAAATCTAACTCCGGACCAACATAATCCTGACTCCGGAGGAGTCACATGTCTATAGAAAAAGCATCACGATAGAAAAATCCGACCCCAGAGGGGTCGTATAAATTCCTGGCTATGTTCATTCTAACGAATTCCAGGAATAGCCATACATTTTTACCTCAGATCGCATTTGACATGACAGGAATTACAAAATCGTTCAAAACTGTTCCCGAAAACATACGACCCCGCCGGGGTCGGAAATTATCTTGTTACCATCCTTGCTATAGACATATGACCCCGCTGGGGTCATAAATCTCAATCCGAACCAACATAATCCTGGCTCCGGAGGAGTCACATGTCTATAGAAAATGTTCCCGAAAACGTACGACCCCGCCGGGGTCGGAGATTAACCTGTTACCGGCCTCTCTATACACATGTGACCCCGCTGGGGTCAAATTACCGCTCAAGATTTATACCGTACTCACATGAATCAGCATCCCACCCGTCAATCCATATAGAAGCCCGATGCCCTTTTTTACTAATTTCGCAGCCACGAAAAATGCTGCCGCTCCATAACATGCTGCCTGAATATATCAATATAAACGATTACGATTACCCATTACCCGACGAACGCATCGCCCGTTTCCCGCTTGAGCAGCGGGATGCCACCCGGCTGCTGGTATTCCGCGACGGCAAACCGGCCGACTCCCTGTTTTCGATGCTGGACCGGCACATCCCTGAAAAAAGCCTCTTTGTGTTCAACAATACGCGGGTGATTAGGGCCAGGCTTCTTTTCTACAAAGCCAGCGGCTCCCGCATCGAAATCTTCTGCCTGCAGCCCCTTGGCGGATACGGACAAACCGGCGGTACCGCCACCTGGAAATGCCTGGTGGGAAATGCCAAACGCTGGAAATCGGGACCGCTTGAAATGACCGTTGAAACCGGATCGGGCGTGGTCACACTCAGCGCCCTTAAGGGGGATATGACCAGCGACGCTTTTGAGATCACCTTCGGCTGGGACAAGCCCGATATGCCGTTTGAGCAGGTGTTGGAATATGCCGGCAAAGTCCCTCTCCCGCCCTACCTGAACCGGGAGCCGGAGGAGAGCGACACGGAACGGTATCAGACCATCTATGCCGAATTCAACGGCTCGGTGGCGGCGCCCACGGCCGGCCTTCATTTCACACCGGCTGTGCTTGAAAAGCTTGAATCGCGTCAATGCAACTTCGAATACCTCACCCTGCATGTCGGCGCGGGCACATTCAAACCCGTTGCGGTAGAAGACGCCCGTGAGCATGCCATGCACGAGGAGGAACTGATCATCGAACGGCAGGGCATCCTCAGGCTGCTGCAGCACAGCGGGGGCGGCATCATCCCGGTGGGGACCACATCGATGCGCTCACTCGAAAGCCTTTACTGGCTGGGGGTACAGCTGATCAACGGCAACGATCCCGGAGAAAAGTTTTTTATCAGCCAATGGGAACCTTACCAGGCGGAAACCAACATCCCGCCGGCCGAAGCCCTGCAGGCCATCTACGATTATCTCACCGCCAGGCGGATGAATTCCATCAGCGGCTTCACCCGGATTATGATCGCACCCGGCTACCGCTTCAGGATGTGCGACGCCCTGGTTACCAACTTTCACCAGCCCCGGAGCACCCTGCTGCTGCTGGTGGCCGCCTTTATCGGCGATGGATGGGAAAAAGCCTATCATTTTGCCCTGGAAAACGGTTACAGGTTCCTCAGCTACGGCGACAGTTGCCTTTTCTTTCCAGAAAAAGAAAAAGGCTGATGCAGGGATTGTTTATCATCACCGGAGAACAGGGGAGCGGCAAAACCTCGCTGCTCAGAGAAATCAGCAACGCCCTTTCTCAGAATGGGATCAGTTCCGGCGGAATCCTCGCCCACGGAAAGTGGGAAAACAACCGGCGTTCAGGCTTTGACCTTGAATTTATTCCGGATGGCAGAACTGTAGCCCTCTGCGAAAGCGCGCCCCGCGAAGGATGGATCAGGTTCAGAAGGTTCTGGTTTAATCCCCTGGCTTTTGATTTTGGAAAGCTATGGCTTACCGAATCCATTGCAAAGAAACCCGGTGCGCTGATCCTCGATGAGATCGGCCCGGCAGAACTGGAAAACGGCGGTTGGGCGGCCATCCTCCCCGCGCTGTTTGCTGAAACCAATCACAGACTGGTCATCGTCACCGTCCGGGCCAGTCTTACCGAAGCCGTGGCTGAGCGCTGGAACCTTGCCCCTGCGGGCATTTTTGAAGCCGGAACTGCATTAAACACCGTGATGGATGTCCTCACGGCAACGCAAAAAGAAGTATAAACGGATTCCAATTGGTATTTTCAGCACCATCAGGATGCCCTTTGAATTACCGATTCCGGACAATTTCGTTATTTGATGCGCTGGTATTAACGTTGCAACTTGCCAAAAGAATTTTGCCACCAAAGCTCAAAAACACGGAAATACACCAATTTTTTTTCTTTTCCTGAAGAACCTGAAAAAAACGGTTGCTGATACTATATGCAGCTACATGCTAAATATAAAGAATCTGTTCCCCATTTTGCCCGTGGAAGATTATTTAATTACCATTACTCATAACCGGAGTAAAAGGAGAAAGGGAAAACCACATCGTAAAGCAAAGATCCCAACCGATGATAATTATTTTTGGTATCAAGATGTTCAATGACTAAATGTGCTCATTAAAAATCATATATCTGTAAAATTGAACACCGGCAACAATTAATACAAGTGCTTTACGCAGGGGAATAGCTTATTGAAATAAAAACTGAATAATTATTCTTAAAAGCTTCAGAATCGGGATTCTTCACATTGGATTATATATGTAAGTTATAACTAATCTGCTGAATATTTCGGCGAAAAAATCCTTTTATAAATATTTCAGTGCTATTTTGAGTCTTCGTGTTTCCGTGGCCTGATAATCAGCCCATCATTTAATGAATAACTCCGGTTATGGTAAAGCGGATGCTCAGTTTCGGAAAAACCGTTACCGGAAATACCACAGCTTCCTTATATTTGTTTTTCCTGAGCCAACCATATGCCAGTTCAAGCCGGTATCGCAACAGCCACATACAGGGAAGCGCCCCTTCCGGATGAGATATGGATAAAGGCTGCCGTAGCCGGGGGATTGTGGGCCTCCTTCGAGATCATCATCGGCAGTTTCCTTCACAATATGCGCATGCCTTTTGCCGGAAGCCTGCTGGCCGTTACCGGGATGGTGCTGATGATTGCCTTTCACCGTTTGTGGCCTGAGCGGGGATTGATCTGGCGTGCCGGCGTGATCTGCGCCCTGATGAAATCCATCTCCCCGAGTTCACTGATACTTGGGCCGATGATCGGTATCCTGACCGAAGCAATGCTGCTGGAATTATCGGTAAGGCTGCTGGGGGCCAACAAAGCCGGCTATATCACCGGCGGGGTGCTCGGCGTAAGCAGCGCGATTATCCACAAAATCGTAAGCATTCTGATCCTTTACGGATTCAGTCTGATTGAAGTATATCTGAACATATACCGCTTCGCCGCCCGTCAGTTCGGCGTTGAAAATCCCGACCCCTGGAAGCTGCTGATGGCGTTGGCAGGCGTTTATGTCGCAGCAGGGCTGGTTGCCGCTTTGCTGGGACTATCGGTGCCTGTTCCGGAGAAAACTTTGCAGCCGGATCAGTTTCCGGCAAGCATTCAATCCGCGGAACAACCGTTTGCCTCCACCGGACGTCGCTTTTCGCTCACGCTGTTATTGCTGCACCTGTGCTCGATTCCGGCATTTATCATACTGAGCGGACAGACAGGAATTGTAACCGGGGTGACAGCCGTGGCTGTCTGGTGTCTGCTGATAAGCCGGCGGTATCAACAGATTTTCAGAAGGTTCAGAAAACCGGCACTCTGGCTGCAATTTCTCCTTATTACAGTTTTTTCCGCATTGTTCTGGGAGGTTGACTGCAACCGATGGATCTGCATCAGCCGGGATGGATTAATGGCCGGCATCGCGATGACACTCAGGGCGATCGTGGTGATCTCCGCTTTTTCGGCCATCAGCATCGAAATCAGGAATCCGGTGGTACGCGGTTTCCTGACCAGGAGCGGCATGCAGGGGCCATATATGGCTGTAACCATGGCCTTTTCGATACTCCCGTTTATGATTTCGCGTATGCCCGGAGCCCGGCGACTGATCAGGCATCCCGGCCTTTCGGTGAAACAGGCGCTGACTGACGCCGGGGAACTGTTGCAAAAACTGAAGACAACCGAAATTACCTCCGCTCAGCAATTTGCAGAAAATTAAAAATAACAGGAGAAAGCACCGCCTGACAAGTGACCGGCGACCGCCTGCAATTATGTTTTAGGTTAGCCCGGGGAGATTGTGTATTTTTGGCCCATCAATCAAATTTCCGGAATGCCTGAACCTGTTTCGAGCAAGAAAAAAGCAGCAGATCCTGAACCCGCAGAGGAAATGTCGTTCTGGGGGCATCTGGACGCATTGCGCGGCCATCTGTTCAGATCAGCCCTTGCCATTATCGTGCTGGGCATTGTAGCTTTTATTAACCGGGAGTTTATTTTCGACACGCTGATCCTGGCGCCCAAGGAACCGGAATTCATCACCAACCGCCTGCTCTGCAAACTCGCCACCTGGGCCAATGTTCCCTCCCTCTGCCTCGGCAACCTCAACCTTCAGATCATCAACATCAACCTTTCGGGGCAGTTTACCACCCATATGTACATCAGCATGTTTGCGGGGCTGATCGCAGCAGCGCCTTATGTGATCTGGGAAATCTGGCGCTTTATCAAACCCGCGCTTTACGAAAACGAACGCCGACACTCCCGCGGGGCGGTCTGGATAATGTCGCTGCTTTTTATTCTTGGCATCCTCTTCAGCTATTATCTGATAGTACCCCTAACCCTCAACTTTTTCGGCACTTACCAGGTAAGCGAATCCATCAACAACCAGATCGCTTTGTCGTCGTATATCAGCACGGTAGTTTCGGTTACTTTTTCGCTGGGAGTGGTTTTCGAATTGCCGGTTTTTGTCTATTTCCTGACCAAAGTGGGCATTATCACGCCTGAGTTCCTCTCCCGAAACCGCAAATACATGCTGGTAATCCTGCTTACCATTTCTGCCATCATCACCCCGCCCGACATCATCAGCCAGATACTTGTGTGTATTCCGCTTTATGGACTTTACGAACTCAGCATCCTCACGGCAAGGCGGGTGGCTCGCAAAAGAAGGGAAGCCGGAGAATAAGCCGGTGTAACCTTTACGCAGATGCTGCGTCAAACCATCGAAAATAAAAAACATGTTATGTCAGACACAAGATTATACCGCTCCGTTCACGGAAGGGTCATCGGTGGGGTGGCCGGCGGTCTGGCCGATTTCTTCGGCATGGATCCCACTATCGTAAGGCTTATTTTTGTCCTGCTGGTAATCTTCGGCGGCAGCGGGGTGTTGCTCTACCTGATTCTCTGGATTATCCTGCCGGAGAAAAATCAGTATACCGGTTACTTTGCCGGTAATATGCCTCCCAATCCCGCCCCTTCCGGATCTGATACCGGCAAAGGGGAAACCTACGAGGGATTTGAGCAGGGAAAACCTTCTCAGCCATTTAATCAGGGTGCCGCCGCAACGCCTGAAATGCAGCAGCGTAAGAAAGTGGAAGGAAGCCTTATCGGCGGTGTAGCGCTGATTTTTATCGGATCCCTCTTTCTGATCGAACGTTTTGTCCCCAGAATTAACTTCGGTGACCTCTGGCCCGTCATCCTGATTGCCATCGGATTGGTGCTGATACTCGGCAACCTGCCTAAAGGAATCAAAAAGCAGGGAGAATCAGGCACCATTGACGATAAAAGTGAAAACAATCCGCAAACCTTTTAATTCATAAACCATGAGCTACCGCAAAATATTCTGGGGTGTAATCCTTGTCATGATCGGCACCCTATTCATCCTGAAAAACATAGGGATGATCTACTTCGACTGGCTTACCATCTGGAGGTTATGGCCATTGATCCTGATCCTCTGGGGCATCTCGCTGATCCCGGTGAAAGATTACCTGAAACTCATCTTCTCCGTGCTTGCCATCGCCATATCCGTATTTCTGGTAAACCGCTACGACAGGACAGGTTATTACAGTTTCGGATGGCGTGATTCTGATCGTGAATACCGGCATAACTGGCGCGACCGCACTGATTGGGATGATAGTGAACAGACCCAGGAGCTTTATCAGGAGTTTGATTCCGCCATCAGCAGGGTTGAATTGAAACTTGAAGCTGCCGCCGGCGATTTCAGGTTGAACGACACCGCCCCTTCCGATAAACTGCTGACTTTCTTCAAACAGGGCACCGTGGGCAATTACAGCATGACCTCGCGCAACGACAGCAGCAAAATGTTTATTGACTTGAAAATCAATGAATCAAATATCAGGTTTAAAAACAAAGGCAACCGGGTAAAGCTGGGTTTGCATACCCAACCGGTGTGGGACTTTGACTTCGATATAGGCGCCGCCAGCATAGATTTTGACCTGAGCAATTACAAAGTCGGCCATCTTGACCTCGACGGCGGGGCTTCATCCATTAAACTCAAACTGGGTGACCTCAACGATTTCACTACGGTTAGCATTGAAGCCGGCGCTGCCTCCATTGAGCTGAGGATACCCGAAAACGTGGGGGCCGAACTCAAAACCGAGACAGCCCTCACCAGCCGCAATTTCGCGGGTTTTAAAAAGATCAGGAGCGGAATCTATCGCACTGAAAACTACGACAGCGCAGCCAAAAAAATTGATATTGAAATTGATGCCGCGGTCTCAAGCCTTAATGTCGACAGGTATTGAGCCGGATGATGCAGTAAATCTGATGACAGACGGAAAAAAGTGGTGAAGCCGGGTGTAAGCATCCGGCTTTTTTAATCTTCAACACCCGGGGCTACACATTCTTTCCCGAGAAAAAGGCTGAAAAGCCTGCAGAGTTCAGCAGGGGCATCGGCATGCACCCAGTGGGAGGCCTTTTCGATGGTCTGAATCTCAGCCCGTGGAAAAAGCTTTTTTATTAAAGGAGCATCCGCATCGCTGATGTAATCCGAGCGCCCTCCGCGGATAAACAGGGCCGGTCCTTCGTACACGTCAGAGCTCTCCACCCCGTCGAACACAAAATCCATATTCGCGCTCAGCGCTTCCAGGTTCAGCCGCCAGTCGAAAGTGGTCCGGGTCTTGCGGTAAAGGTTTTTCATCACAAACAAGCGGATGCGCTTGTTGGGGATGCTGGTTTCGAGCAGTTGTTCCACCTCCTCGCGCGAATGAACCGCATCAAAGTTTACCGCCATCATCGCGCTGATCATATCGAAATGCACATTGCGCCCCGGGTATTTTCGCGGGCTGATGTCGACCACCACCAGTTTCTCAACCATTTCGGGATGCTCCAGTGCGAAGGTCATAGCCACCTTGCCACCCATGGAGTGCCCGATGATCATGGGCTTTTCCAGTTTGTGCTCCCGGATGAATTCATGCAGGTCGTCGGCCAGGGCGAAGTAGTTAAACGTTACGCTGTGCGGCGACTGCCCGTGGTTGCGCTGATCGGGAATATACACCGAGAACTTTTCGGCAAGCCGTTTCCCCAGGGTCACCCAGTTGTCGGAAATCCCGAAAATGCCGTGAAGTATAATCAGCGGCTGTCCCTCTCCGTAATGGCGGTAAAAGAGTTTCATAAAAGGAAGTGATTGAACTTATATTGAACTTACACCGGAAGCCAGGGCTTCAGCTCGCGCAGGTAAAGCTGTATGGTGGTTTCCAGTCCGAAGTATAACGCGTCGGCGATCAGGGCGTGACCGATGGAAACTTCGAGGATGCCCGGAATGGTCTGCACAAAATACCGGAGGTTATCGAGGTTCAGGTCGTGCCCGGCATTCAGCCCGAGGCCCGCTTTGGTGGCGGCTTCGGCGGCCGCGGCAAAAGGCGCGATGGCGGCTTCACGGTTTTTCAGGTAGCCGGCGGCGTAAGCCTCGGTGTAAAGCTCCACGCGGTCGGTGCCGGTATAGGCGGCGGCTTCGGCCATGCGCGGATCAGGATCCACAAAGATGGAAGTGCGGATGCCGTGCTGATGAAAAGTCCGGACGATATCCGTGAGATGGTTGCGGTATCTGATGGTATCCCAACCCTGATTTGATGTAATTGCATCGTGGGCGTCGGGCACCAGCGTCACCTGATGCGGCTTTACCTCAAGCACCAGGTCGATGAAACGCGGCTCCGGGTTACCTTCGATGTTGAACTCTGTTTTTACCAAAGGTTTCAGTTCGCGCGCATCCTGATAGCGGATATGGCGCTCGTCGGGCCGGGGATGCACGGTAATTCCCTGCGCGCCGAAGCGTTCACAGTCCATGGCTGCCTTCAGCACATCCGGCAGATTCCCCCCGCGGGCATTGCGCAAAGTGGCAATTTTATTGATATTTACACTTAGCTTGGTCATAATTCAAATCTTTGAACTGCAAAGGTAAGGATAAACGGATAAGACAACCGGATGAAAAGGCCTGAGCAAAACTCCCGTAAAAATTAAAAAACTGCTTGTTGGTTGAAAAAGAATTTTTGCAATATTTGTAAATGATATTCATGCATGAATCATCTGCTTTTAACCATTATAATTGAGCGCCCATAAAACATCAGTTAAAAAAGACCCGAATCGAGCTGTACGCTATGGTTACGCAGCAGGATTAATTGAAACAGATTACATTTTTCAATAAATACAGACCGTCTCCGGATCAGGCGTTGAAATGCGCTGAGCGGAATCAAAGGGAAATTCATCACAAACCGACAAGCATCAAGTATATTAAAATTGTCAATCAACACGTTACACAGAACACCAAATAATCTTATCACTAAATTATCAAATCATGAAATCAAAATTTCAGAAAGCAGGGTTTATCCTCGCATTAGTTATGTTTTTAAGCCTCCCGGGCTTCGCGCAGCTGAACGGGTTTGTATTGAATCCATCCGGCACAACCAGCGATTTTATGAAATATATTCCCAGGATAGAACAATACAACGGCACCAATTATGTAACAGGATATTTGACGCTTTCTGCATTTCAGGTTCAGCTTGGCAATATGTATGATCCCGGAATGCCTGTGCAGAAACTTCAGTTGCAGGGTGGAAATATCCTGCTTTGCAAAAGTTTCAATCAGAGTTATTCGCCCGCTTTTAATCCCACCTCAAAAAACGGGGCGATCCTGTTCTCGGATAATGTCACCAATACACACAGGCACGGCAAATGGGGCATTGAATATGACAATGTTTTCAGCCCCGGCGGGCTGAATTTCTTCAATCCGGTTTCGCAACTCACCGACGAGCGGATCAATTTCAACCTATTCCTGAGCAATAGCGGCAATGTTGGTATTGGCAGCGGCGAACCCGTAGCGAAACTTCAGGTGAAAGACGGTGATATTTTTATTGAGGACATCAACCGCGGCATCATCATGAAATCGCCCGACGGCAATTGCTGGCGGGGTGTGCTTAACAATCAGGGCCAGCTCGGATTCACGCTGCTACCCGACTGCGCCGGCACGCTAGTTTCATCCCGAAACATTGATTCAGCGCCGGGCTTCCGCATCAGTCCCAATCCGGCCACTGGCTATGTGCAGATTACCTGTACAGCAGGAGACCTCAACCGGTTCGACACCTACAAAATCGCAGATGCATCCGGGAAAGAGGTGAAATCAGGAATCCTCCGCCAGACATCGGAGCAAATCAGCACGCACGACCTGAAAAGCGGTATGTACTTCCTGCATTTTTACGGGAAGAACGCATTTTGGACTGAAAAACTGATTCTGCAGTAATCGGGCAAGGCCTTTCGGGGCCAGCGTGCGGAATGGATGGTTCACTTTCCCCTTCCGGAAAGGCACAGGTGCTTGTGTCCGGTTTTTACCGGGGCTTATTCATCCCGGTTTTTTTTCATTCATTCTGCAAGCCATCAAACCCGACTTTTTAATCAGGTAATAGGTGACGCCCAGGGCAACTATCAGCCCGGCAATGCCAAGGATCAGATCGCCGGAAAGCTCTTCAACTTTGAGAACTACCACCTTACGGGCCAGGGCAATGATGGCCACCAGTACCACCACTTCCACGTGCACGACATTGTCACGCAGGTAAATCTTAATGGTATCGAGCAGTTCAATGCCGATCAGGACCAGGAGGAAAAGACCGAACAGGTCCATCAGTGCATCCAGGTCGATCAGCATAAAATCCGAATTAATGATATTATTCACCAGATAATATCCCAGTTCAACAGCCGCCAGTACCAGTACCCCCACCATCATGATGATGAGCAGGTAGATCAGCGCGCGCTCGAACAGGCCCAGAAGCTTCTTCAGGACCATGTCTTTATCGGGTTGTTCTGTGTTCAGCATAGGATTTGAAATTTGAGGTTATATCCGAATACTTCGCTAATTGTTATAAGGCAATTCTGCCCCTTCCCAAAATTTCTATGTCGGCTTTCTGATCTTTAACAGAGTTTGGATCAATTGCAAACCTACAAATAAATCGCTCCAGCATCAAACCGTTGTTAAAGAATGTTTTATAATTTGCCATAGAAAAGGGCGTTTTTGGCGTGATTCATCAGAAATCAGTCAACCTTTGCCAAATTAACAGCAGTTATTGAAACATTAAAATGAAAACCAAATTTGTTTACGCTTCTTGCCTGACAATCATTAAACCCGGTATATTGTTATGTATCCCTTTCTGTGTGTAATGAGTTCTTCTTCTAACTTAAAAGGTATTCATTCTCTTTGCTTCATTTGAGAATGAATGGCAGCGGAACGAAGGCATAGCTGAAGTGGAGTTGCCATTCATTCTTCTTCCCAATGGAATTTATTTTGTTCATAATCAATTCTAGGGACCACCCTCTTAATTGACTTATAATTGCATATAATTATGTTAAGAAACTACTAATTATGGTCTTGCAACAATAATTCTGTTATATTTTGTAATACCATCCACAGTAATAGTTAAAAAATATAAACCATTTTTAGAAACAGGCAGTGCAACAAAGACATCTTTATCAGATGTGAAGAATGAAGTTACCAATGATCCGGTTGAAGTGTAAATTGACAACCATTTTTTCTTTCCTGACATGTCGTTAGTATTAATATTAAAACTACCTGAATTAGGATTAGGATTTATAGAATATGAAAACTCTAAAATATCATATGATTGTTTTAGGGTATCAATGATAGTTTCTTCTGAAGTTTTAATGTCCCATATGTCATTTGAATGTACAGATTTAACTTTTAAGTAGTTCTCTGGACCGCCAGTATCATCAGGTACTGAAGCACAGTCTACATTACCAATTCTCGCAATTAGTGTACTACCTTTGGCTGCTAAAAAGTTCGGAAGAAATTTAATTGCTTTTCCTGCTATTAGCTCACATTTTACACCTGTTACACCATTACCAACCAGTGTCGCACTATATGCTTGAATTTCATTAGTTGCTTCAATTTTCACATTATTACTTATTATACCTGAAAGCGATTCATCATACCTAATGCCAGTAAGGATGAATGAAAAAGGGCCTGATGATTTTGATTTAATATCGTAATTAATACCTGAAACTGTAACACTTTGCAAACCTGAAGCCTGGTCATGATACAACTGGAATGTACCATCATTTTTTGTAAAGGTATAGTATGTATAGTCTGTATCGTCAACACTCCATCTACCTATGACTATAGCATTAGGAATTGGATTTGAATCTGTATCGTTTACTTCGCCATTAATGAAATTTTCATAGCCAAAAGGATTGTAATAGGTTTCTTCGTTGATAACTCCGTTTGATGGTGAAACACTGAATGGATTGAAATCAAAGAACTCGTTAGCTGCAGGTTTCTTTCGGGCAATTTTACAATGACCATCGGTAATATCATATAATCCTTCATCATTTGGGCATTCCGGAATCATTCCAGTTGGAAGTCCGGTTGTCCATAACCCATAGTATGCCTTATTCCCTGGATTGTCAGAGGAGGAAGGATGCAGATTATCATGAGTATCTCTACAATGCCACCATGAGTATCCTTTACCTCCAGCATCCCTAGTAAAGGCAATAGTTTTCTCGGCATAAACTCTTTGGTCTTCATCACTTCCTTCGCAGGGCAAAAATTCATTATTTATAGGACAGGAAAGGCCTGTTTCACCTATAATCCAAGGCTTATTAATATTTTTAGAGATCCAACTTACTTGACTTTTGAAATGGTTTATAACCTTTTGTAAATTAGGATTAGAACTATTTGTTATACTAGTACCATTTGTAAATTTTTCACTTCCATATACATGAAATGATAAAAAATCCAAGTTCATAATCCCTGGATCCCACTCTAGCACATCGCTGTATCCATGAAGTCCTATAGTAGTCAGATGATTTGAGTTTTTCTTTATTGCAGAATGCCAACTATCAACTAATTCGCAAACATATCTCTTTGAGTAGTTTACATAACTAAGCACTACCCCAAGACTATCTTCGACCACACCAGTGTTTCTGTAAGTTCCAGGCTCATTAATAAAATCGTAGCCCATTATTTCCGGCTGGTCTTTAAAATAAAATGCCAAAGCTTCCAAATATTCGACAAAATCATCTTTTCGATGTGGTTGATCAATATTCTTCCCACCTGCTAAAATAATAATTTTTAGCGGCTTTCCTTTATCAGACGAAGCTGCATTAACTGCATCGATTACTTGATCATATATACTAAATATGCCTGAGTATGAACCACTGGTAATAGGTTCGAAATCACACCAAAACCCACCGGGATTTAATTCAGAACTACAGTAGAATCCTAGGCAATTACCATAACGTATTGGATCGAAGAAACTATTACAGGGAGATTCAAAGAGTTTTTCTTCTTGTACACAGTAAGTCAACCTTATAGCATTAAACCCATGATCTATCAATAGTTTAAAATCCTCGACCATTGCCCTCCATTTCTCATCAATGCTCAAATAATTGCCTTGTGAAATTGGTTCACTAGTATCTACTTTTATTGCCCTACCAAATTGGTGAAATTGTGGCGTTGCATGAAAAGTTGTTGTATGAGTAACGTTATGAACAATTTTGTATACTGTTATACCATAATTTGCAACAACAGGAAAAAAAGGGTCATTACCAAGCTTAAAATTGTTGCCTTCAATTCTAACAAAATCTGAATTACTTTGAGCATAAACCGCCACCCCTATCAACATTACCAACATCAAAAGGAAATAAAACAACCTAGAATCCTTCATAATTTGTTATTTATTAAATTGAAAAACATTAACATGGAAAAATTTTATTTCAATCCATCAACCTGTTTTTGCAGGCTGATTACATAGAGGGTTAATTCTTCAATTTTCTTTAATAGAATTGTATTCATTTGAACCAGATCCATTCCATTAAGATTGAATTCCTTTGCTGATGGAACTTCAGGCAAGTGTTTGTTTATTTTGATAAACTCTTCAATTGAATTTAAAGAAGGTAATAAATAATCATCTTCAAAGACATAATCAGGTATACTAGTTCCCATTGCATCAGTCCTTACCTCAATTTTCTCAGCATAAAGTGACTTTGCATTAACAGTGCCATTTCCCCAGATAACAAATAGATCATCCAAAGACACTACTGGGTTTGAAAAAGCGAACACTTTAGTGTAATTTGAGTTATCAATATCAGGATCAGTCAACGCAATCTTAAATGCATAAGAAAATTTCTTGGTTGCGTTATAATCAATAAAAACTCCCTTAGTCTCTTTGGCAACAATGTGAAGAAACGCTTGAGGGTCTTGAGAGCCAACACCAATTCGACCATTTGATGTAATTCTCATACTCTCTCTAGCCAATTCACCCAAATCTTTGGTGTGGAATTCAATACGATATTTTTGATCGCCTTTTTTCCACGTATTTTCAGAAGAAAAAACAATACCAGGGCCAGTATAAGGATTAAATGATGAAGAAGTCGTACCTGCCAAAATCACCCCTAAAATTGTTCCATTTACTGGATTTCCGGTATTAGCCAACTTAAATACTGGCCCTGCTGAGTTACTTAACTGTAGCAAACCAGATATATTATCAATCGAGGCATCCCCGATTCCTACCTGCCCTGATCTTTTTATCGTGCTAGTAAAATTGTTGGCCCCATCCCAATGCTGGGCATAACAGTTATAGCTAAAATTCATTATTAAAAATAAAGAAATGCTGAGTGGAAACAATTTGTTCTTCATAAAGATAAATTTTGTTAGTTTTTTGGCAAAAATATATTTTTTTACACTGTTGTCCGGTAAAAATAATGAATTAGGAAGTGCGTGAGGCACAACCCAACTCATTTTTGTAGTTTTTGGTCACCACAACTTAAAACTACATGGATAAAAGTACACATTTTTTTAGCACCTCGGTTTTCGGAAAGCTGATCTCATTAATTGATGGCTCAATAATTTCAAAGGTACTCAATCAATACAGTTCTGACCGGTATGTGAAGAAGTTCAAAACAAAGGATCATTTGATCAGTATGCTGTTTTGTGCTTTAGCCAAGTGTACTTCTTTACGGGAGGTATCCGGTGCAATGCTCGGATTATCAGGAAAAACCAAGCACTTTCAGTTAGATCACATCCCTCGGCGAAGTACCTTAAGTGATGCAAACAAGCAGCGTTCATCAGATGTATTTGGGCACATCTACAATCAATTATTGCTTAAGTATGGACATCTGATCTCGGACAGCCGGGTTAAAGATGTCATTAAGAAGCAGATAGAGATATTTGACAGCTCCACAATCAGCCTGTTTCAGGATATAATGAAATGTGTTGGCCGAAAACCACAAAGTGGCAGGAGCAAAGGAGGGATCAAAGTTCATACAGTGATGAACGTTGACGAAGCAGTTCCAAAGATGTTATGGTTCACACCTGCCACCACCCACGACCATGTTTTACTTGACAAATTGAAGCTGGATTCCATACGATCTACGTGTTTGACAAAGGCTACAACGATTATAAAACATTCCGGAAGTTTTGCAACCACCAGACTGGTTTCGTTACCCGCATAAAAGTTAATGCTGTATTTGAATCTGTTGAAAAACAACCCATTGATGAAGACATTCATTCAGGGGTAAGGCAAGATGAAATCATAACCATCACTGTTAAGGATGATGGTGGTCAAAATAAACTTAAGCTGAGAAAAATCCGATTCTATGACAGGATTCTTAAACGAGAATTTAAATTTCTAACCAACTTGTTTGAAATGCGGGCGGATTTGGTTGCTGCCATTTATAAACTTCGATGGCAAATAGAGTTGCTTTTCAAGCAATTAAAGCAAAATTTTCCTTTAAAATACTTTGTTGGGGACAACGAGAATGCGATTAAGATTCAAATATATTGCGCTTCAATTGCAAATCTTCTGATGACAGTTGTGCAAAAAAGCCTCAAAAGAAGCTGGGAATTCTCAAATCTGGTTGGTTTTTGCATGATTCATCTGTTTTAACTACATCCATCTAATCAGTTTTCTGGAGAATCCTGACAAAGACTGGCAGAAGGCATTCATAAATAAAGAGCAGTTAGCCTTGTTTTAAAAAGGGGCTTACTTATAAAAGTTGGGAAAATTGGAAATTACTGTAATTGATTATCAACTTATTACATAATCAAAGCTTGATTTTTGTAATTTTACCGGACAACAGTGATAATAAATAATAATTCTCGCTTCATTTTCGAAATATTTTCATCACATCAGTTTTTAATTCATTAAAAGAAATAGGGTTTAGATTATAAAAGAACAATCCAATCAAGCCACCCCAAACGAAGAAGGTTGCAAACTGTAATAATGAAAAACTAATAGCAGTTTCCGCACTTAAATTGTAAAGAGAAAACAGATAAACCAATCCAGCCTCACGGGTACCAAAGCCAGCCACTGAAATGGGAAGCAGCAAAATCAGTCCAATGAGACTTATGATGAAACATGTTTCGATAAAAGGGATTAATATATTTAGTGAAAGCATTAAAAAATGAATACTGGCGAAATAAATTGCATAAGCAAGGGCAGTATAAATCCAAGTATGAATGTTTCCTGTGCCAGTCATCCGGTTAAGGCAGTCCTTTGAAAAAAGAAGTAATTTATTTTCACGAAAATAATTTCTTGTAACCCAGGCTAAAATATAATTCGCCAGGAATAAACCCAGCACAACGAATATAAGTGAAACTAATAGTGCATTACCAGCGCTCAGTTTTCCAAATGGTTTTAAAAAATACAAAAGTCCGGAGAATCCAAACCACCCTAAAAAACACATATCGAAAAGGCGATCAACCAGAACTGTCTGAAATGCCTGAAGTGTTCCTAAATCCTGCACTTCGCGGCGCAGACTATAAACTTTAAGGAATTCGCCCACTCTGCCTGGTGTAACAACTCCGATACTGTATGCGGCAAGATAGGCTACAAAAGAGCTTTTCCAAGGATACAAATACCCATCAGACAAAATGATTGACCTCCACCTGAAGCTCTTTAACCCCAGCACCAATACCACAATAGGAAGCACAATCAGTAGCCATCCCAATTCAATCTGATTCCAGGTGTCTATAAAACTCTTACTACTTAAATCCAAATTCCTATATAGCAGGTAAAGAATTATAAAGGAAGAAAGAGCTTTAAAAAGCGTGGCCCAGTTATTTCTTTGCATTATCCCAACTGTTGGCGTTTTATTTTTTTCGTTGAATTCTTCCAGGTAGTCCGAGCTTTTTCAAATATTTGACCGATAAATCCCGGAGGAAATTGTTCTACTACCCATCTTGCCAGAGTAGTTCCCAAAATCATAAACATAATGCTGATTACCATTTCCATTAAATACCGGCTTAAGCCAAACCTGCGCATATAATAGCCATAGTCAGGAACTTGCTTTCCAAATAATTTCCGGAATTTTATTCGAATAAAGCTACCTCTCTTTTTGAAATCATAACCATGGCTATGCATTGTTATTGCATCTTTTTCGGCGATAGCTTCAGCTGAAATCCTTCCCCCCACAATCATTTCATCCAAGATTTCCTGTCCTGCTTTTGAACGCGCAATGATCATTGAAAAGCCCTTGCCACGATCTTCATAAACAGGAGCCCAGGCATCACCTCCACTGATATCGGTAAACTCATTTGTGAAATCAGTACAGTAAAGACTGTTTTTTAATACATGGAAAGGGATTAAATAATTCGCATGAAACTTTTTCAATTCAATTACACGGCCTGATTCCATTTCAATACGCATGTTACCAGGCCATTCGCCATGACGGAAGTAGAGTTTCTTTATTTTTTTGTAATCCTTTTCACCATAGGTTTTCAGAAAGCTCACAACTGATGAAAAATAAAGAGTGTTTCCGTAAAAGGGCCCGAAAATATATTTGATGTTTTTAACTGCGGGATCGTTAATTTTTTGCAGCTTTCTTATGGATTGCACTTGAGGAGGTATTCCAACGAAAGCAAGTTCTCCGTTAAAATTTTCCAAATCAGGTAAGATCTCGTTTACGGAGCTAACGGTATACTTACTTTGGGCTGCTTCCATAACTTCCTCCTTGGTGCGGGCAATAAAGGGCTCAGTCAGCCAGGGTTTATCTTTCGACATCCGAAGAGTGACCACACCATTAATTCTATTATTTTCAAGCAGGTATATTAGAATTGCAGATAAAATACCTCCGCTGGCCGAATTTCGCCTTACCTCATCATCGATTGCATAGCCTATGTTTATACTATGATATGAGCCAATGTATTTATGATAGTACGGTGAATTTGCAAAAAAAAGCTTGTTGTACTCCGGAAAGTTAAAATCCTTGCCAGAACATGCTGACCAAAGTCTGTCGGCATGTTGATCATCTATATCAGCTACTTGTTGAGGTAAATACTTACCCTCCCTATCATTAAAAATGATTTTACCTTCCGATAATCCCACGCATGAACCACATCGGTTGCATAGCTCTGAGCGCATTACCCGCCTAAGCTTTTCAATACTTTTTACAGACATAAAACTGACGTATTCCAAACTCTGAAATAAAAGTCTGTTGAAATTTTGTGATTATTTTTTCACCAAATTGCTGAACACATATAGGCCCTACCGGAAACAAAATTGTTCCTTTATGCAGCAACAATTCCCATCCTGTTTTTTCCAACATTACCTTAACCTCTTTTGAAGGTAAAAAGCGATGCGGTCCTTCACCATGCCCACCAAATAATGTCGTGTAAATCCGGTAGGGAATCTCGCTTGTAGCCGGCGGACAACTTAACACCAGGAGGGCGTCCGGAGTGGAAACACGATGCAGTTCGCTTAGAAATGCGATAGGATCCGCTACGTGCTCCAAAGTTTCAAGTGATACCACCCTATGAAATTCATCATCAGAAAAAGGCAAGGTTGAATATGTACTGATCTTGACCTGCTTTACATTCGGCCGTATCTTCCTTGCTTCCTGAATTAATCCTTCTGAAATCTCTGCATTGACAACTTCAGCATCGGGCATTTTTTTCCTGATATAATCATCTGCTTCACAATCGCGACTGGTGATATTAAGTATTTTTAATCCATCTTGAAGATTTAAATAATCTATAGTTTCGCGAAAGCGTTGATCGTGGACATTTTTAACTTTATTATTCTCCCGAATATATATATCCGCCACACTGTCCCAATGAGCTTCCACATCTTTATCAAGCCATGACTGCCTGTGACTATCTTTCCTCCGGCGATTCATATTTATCTCTTTATACGATTTAACATTGCCACCTGATCAGCCAGCAAACCGATAAAAAACATTATTATACCAAAAGATAATATTATTATGGCGCTATTAGGCAAACGTGAAGATATGAAAAATCCAACGACACCCCAGACAAAACCGACAAAGCCAATTATAAGACTTAAAGGAAAGAAAATCTTCAAAGGATTGAATAACATAATAATCCGCAATAAAAGTAACATTGTTTTAGATCCATCCTTCACCATTCTAACGTTGCTCTTTCTTCCGATACGTTCTTCAACTTGAATTGGAAAAGTTCCGATTGTATAACCTTCTTTTAAGAATGCCAAAGTGGAAGTTGTTGACATGGAAAAACCGTTGGGCATCAAATGCAGCATTTCACGCATAAGTTCTTTATCAAAACCTCTAAATCCCGAATTGTAATCAGGCAGTTTTTGTTCTACCAGAAATTCCCCAACACGTCTTATAAGATTTTTTCCGGCCTGCCTTCTTTTTACCTGAAAAGATTCTTTATTTCGCTCACCGATTACCATATCATACTCATTGAGCAATTCCACAATTTGCTCAATATACTCCGGATTGTGCTGCCCATCGCTATCCAGTATAATAATTTTATCTCCGGTAGCTTTTCGAATTCCGGTTTTTAATGCAGCGCCGTACCCCTTATTTACATGATGGTTAAATATTTTAACAGGGTATGTTCGGATTATTTCTTCAGTTTTATCAGTTGAACCATCATTTACATATATTAATTCATATTTCTTATGGTAACCAAGACTTACAAATTTCTCCAGGCCAAAACTGATCGCTTCCTCCTCGTTATATGCAGGGACAATAATGGAAATTTTCATTTTCAATGAATTTTACGAAAAACTGTGGTGCAAAAACAAAACAAGATCATATTTCTGAAAAGAATCCGGATATTCTTCTTACCCAAGAACTTTTACTTTTCTTGATGATCAAAATCCGTTAGCATAAAGTGGAACAAATATACTAATTTCTCACTTATCCGAGCTTTTGCTTCTTTCAACCCCAAGGCCAATGCACCTTATTTCCGGGCTTTTCAGAAGAATTCATTGACTCATACACGCATCTTGCGCCTGCTTTTGCCGGCTTTTAAGCCTTTATTTTTGAGATGGTTAATTGTGATTCCGTTTAGTGATGAGAAATTTTGATCTGCACTTTTATCACTTTTCACACTAAGATCCTCTCATGATGCTACATCTAACATTCAATGCACATATTTTATATTCCCCAATGCTTTCCGGAATTTAGTCCAATTCTGAAGGCTTTAGCAATGTACTGAATTAATAGATGATACCCTTTTCAACTATAAATATTACTTTGAAATTTCTTTCACGTTCAATCTTCACCACAGATTTCAGTCTGTCCCATTTTTTGCCGCAAAACATTAAACTAAGGACAGTGATTATTGAACATTTGCGGTTTTCAATGCGGCCATGGCCATAGTTTAACTTATCATAACAGTCATTTAGTGGTAACAATCTGAAGCCATCTGCTATTTCCTCCAGGAATTCAGGTTGATTATCTTTAACAAAAAGAACATAATCAGCATGCTTTTTAACGATTTGTTTTTACGATTGATTTTTAGCAGCCCATTGTATCAATAGTTACTGTGCTCCCTTTTAGTAATAAGGAATCTAAAAGATCTGGCATTGCCGTGACCTCGTTTGAATTACCATCCACCTTTTTCTGCCCGGGCATCATCTCATTTTGATCGGCTCAGGCACTGACTATGTTGGTTGTCGATTTGCAACCTTGCTTGTGCGAACCTCTCATAGTTTTCTTATCAATGTAAATGGTTTCTCCTTGGGTTGTGCCGAATAGGGAAGCAACCCATTTCAAAAACCTACTTTCAAATTCAGCGGGGCCTAAAGCGGCAATAAAGCGATTAAATATGCCATGAGAGGGTATTCCATCAGGCAATTCGAAAATGGTCGAAAGCTATTGCTGCTTATTCTTTTCGTAAAGTTCCATTTCGGCCCATGATTCAACTTCACTTAAAACATCCGTAGCGGTTATACTAAGTATATCGTACATCAGATGGTGTTTGGTTTCTTCAATTCTCAAGTCATTCATTTCAGAGAATTAAACAATAATCCATTATCTCATTTACACATATATTAGTTTCAATATCTGTTTATTATAAGCTTTATCTGAAGAATGAAAACTTTTCTATTGATGCTACGCACCTTAAATGCATATGTATTTAGCCGCACTTATATAGGGCGAGCCAATTCACGGAACTCTTACCGAAATACTGCCGGCAGAGTTCTGGATAGTTTATCCGGCGGCCAGTGCAGCACAGACTGATCAGTTCACGGATTTCTTAGTCAATTGGCATCAGCGGCCGGGGGCCTTTGGGCGTGATGCGCATAAAGAATTTATGCAAGCCATCCAGCCCGGCGCACAGGCCACAACCCGTGCAGGTGCCGCCCGCCACCACCTGATCCAGAAATTCTTTGATTGTTGCATACATCTCCGGACTACTTTTTGAGAACAATGATACCGGCATTGATCTGCTCTTCCATCCGGATACCTGCCTGCTTGCCGAGGTATGCTTCAATACCGAGGTTTTCCTCAGCGGCTTTGGCCGACCACTGTTGTTGTTTCAGGCTGTCGCCCAAGTACTCCTGAAGCAAATCCAGCTTTAGCCTGAGTATAATCTCCTCCCGGGTAAGTTTTCCGGTATAAACCGGATCAATCACCGGCGTGGGATATTTGCCCGATTTGGCACTCTCGTAATCGGGATATGAAAGCAGGTATTTCAGGCGGGGAGATGGTTTTTCACGTAAAAAAGAATCCCAGTAAGCCTCTTTGGTCATGGATATGTAATGAATGGCCCCTGACAGATACTGCCTGATCTGAAACATATTGTGAACAACAAACACAGCGGTTATTAAAATCCCCAGAATCAGACCCGGAATCTCCCTACGTCTGAAAATACCTGAAAATGCAGCAGCCAGAGGAATCGCCATAATGCTGTAGGATGCAATATACGCACGCAAACCGTAGCTTCCGCCATACCAGGTCAGACACCAGGATGAAACAATCCACAGGTTGACGAGGAAATAAATAAAAACAGGCCAGAAATAAGCGCGGTATTTGCGGTAAAGAACGATAAATCCGGGTAGCAACAGCAGCATTAAGGGTGTATACAACAGCCATCCCTTCCGGTAACTGAAGAGGGAAAGGAAAATCTGCGGATTGCCGAAGAAGAATCTGAAGCCCAAATCCTTATAAGGATTGTAAAAATAAAAACCGGTAAAATGCTTCCAGTACAAAAACTGCGGAACCCAAACCAGAAAAGCAAAAAAGATGATTGTCAGTATCAGATGCCACTTTTTCATAAAAAGCAGCAGATTGTTTTTCAACGTATTGAATGAATCTACCTTCCACAGTATGAAAACCAGGGCAACCACCACATCAGTAGGCCGGATCAGCGAAATGATTCCGGTTAACAACCCAAGACCGATCGAACTCCATACACCAGGCTTTTCATGCCACTTCATGGTAAAGTATAAAAAATAAACCCCAAATGAGAAGTTAAAGGCATGCGTCATGCCTGGCTCGTAAACAATATAGTAAAACAGATTGGTTGCCAGAATCACCGCCAGCAGGGCCACAGCCGTTACCTTGTCGCTGAATACCCTGATCAGCACCTTCCTCAACAGAAACAAGGCAAATATCACATAAAACAAACATGCCAGAATGATAGCGATACGGTAAGGCTGTGAAAAACCTGTTGCGGGGTAGCCCATCCATATAAGGGGGTAATGTACTGCGAAAAAGAACGGAGAATAGGCGATAGACATTCCCATTGTACTAGGATTGATATGATTGCCGTTTTCAACGGGGATGGAATAGACATAATTTTTGACAATCGGGTAACTGACAGCATCAAAGCGATAATCAAGCTGATCAAAAATAAAGTAAAGCGGAAGATAAGCGTAGTAGTTACCTACATCACTCTGTATAATTCTGTTGGGCTTTTCATAAAATTTTGCACTCAGTATCTGTGTCACAATCACCCCCAGAATGATTGCAATTGCCAGGCAACTCCAACTTAGGTATTTCCTGATTCCTCTCATAGACTTACAATTAAGTTACAACGGCATCGCATTAAGCCTGCCGGTGTTTGCTCTATCAGTATTCCCGCATTACTTGGATATTTGCCCTTGGCCTGACCATTTTCAACCATCATCTGCTGCTGCAGATTCACTTCGTCCACCGATAATATGTCTGGCAAGGGCGCACAAAGTTAGTGAGAATTTAATAACCGGCTGATCTGAAAAAACAAGCTCAGGATATGGCTTAAATAATGGTTCATATCATGCATCTCAAAACAAAAAGCAATACATTCTTCTGTATTACATCCATTTAGCGCCCTGTAATCCATGTAAATCCAGTCAATCGGTAACCATATGCAATATTTCAAGCCGGATTCTTTGTAAGTTTGTAAAATCATTAGCTCCAATCAACTATGTTGGCCAAAGACTTAATCAGCGACGCAATCATACCCCTGAAGACCTCCGACAGCGGCCTGATCGCCCTCAACTGGATGGAAGAGTTCCGGGTTTCGCACCTGCCCATCGTGAATAACCATGATTTCCTGGGCCTGATCTCCGAATCGGATATTTATGAGATGAACAGTTATGAGGAACCCCTGGGGAATCATTCCCTTTCCCTTCAGAAACCATACGTAACGGAAGATCAGCATGTTTACGATGTTATCCGCCAGGTATTCGAACAGAAACTCACCCTGATTCCGGTCATTGATGCCAACAATCATTACCTGGGCTCCATCACCCTGCAGTGTCTGGTAAAATACTTTGCCCGCCTGGCAGCCGTTGACAATCCCGGTGGGATCATCGTCCTGGAAATGGGTATCCGCGATTACGCCCTCAGCGAGATTGCCAGAATCGTTGAGTCGAACGACGCCAGCATCCTGAGCCTTTACATCCTTACCCTGCCCGATTCCTCCCGCATGGAAGTCACCCTTAAGATCAACCGCATCGACATAGGGCCCGTTATCCAGACCTTTAACCGCTTCGGCTACACCATAAAAGCCTCCTTCTTTGAGGGCGACATCAACGAAACCCTGCGCGACAGGTATGACTCCCTGATGAAGTACCTCGACATCTGATGAAGCTGAAATCCTGCATCACCGGGATACTCCTGTTGTTTCTGTCATCTGCCGCAACGGCCATACTGCCGGCAAGGGATTCCGGGCAACTGCTGGTTGTGAGCGATATCAGGATATCAGGCAACAGAAAAACCAAAGACTACATCATCCTGAGGGAGCTCACCTTCAGGCTGGGCGACACCCTGTCATTGAGCAATTTACAGAATGCCTTGTCCGAATCCGTTAAAAACCTGCAACGCCAGCCATTGTTTCATTTTATCGAAACCGGGATTGATCAGCAGACCGGTTCCGGTATGGCGGTTGTGGATATCCGGGTACTGGAACGCTGGTACACCTGGCTGTGGCCTGTTTTTAATTTTGCCGACCGGAATTTCAATGCCTGGTTGGAGCAAGGCGACATCTCCCGTCTTTCGTACGGTTTATTTCTTCAACAGGAAAATTTCAGGGGAAGGCTCGAAAAACTGCATATCCGCTTTATGGCCGGATACCAGCAGCACATCATGCTTACTTACGAAGCGCCCTACCTGAACAGCCGTAAAACTTTAGGCGCCGGGCTTATACTCACAGGTGTAAGAGAACGGGAAACGGCGGTGATTACCACAAATGACAAACCTGAATACTTCAGGCACGATGATTTTCTCAGACATTATTCCGAAGCTGCCGCGTTTTTAAGATACAGACCGGGGATACACCTGAGCCACACAGTAACCGCACAGACCGGCATTTACCGCTTCAGCGACACCCTGCTGGCGCTGAACCCTGAGTATGCCGGTATAAAGACAAAGAAAACCCTTATTCCGCTACTGTCATATCTTCTGAAAGCCGATTTCCGCGATCAGCGGGCTTATCCCCTCTCCGGCTGGTATGCCGATGCACTGCTTGAATGGACGGGCGTACTGCCATCGGCCGACTACAATTACCTGACTTTGCGGGGTTCTGTCCGCTGGCATTTGCCGCTAACCCAAAGATGGAACCTCGCCGCCGGCGGAGCCGTTAAATTGTCAAGCCACGGCACAAAGCCCTGGTTCCGCAACCAGGGTTTGGGTTATCAGCGTGATTATGTGCGGGGGTATGAATATCAGGTGGTTGACGGCGATAACTTCTGGGTGACAAAGGCGAACCTCAGGTATGCCCTGCTACCATTAAAAATCATCCGGATCGGCCGGCTTAAAGCGGAACAGTTCAACACCATTCCGGTTTCGGTGCATATAGGGGCTTTTGCCGATGCAGGCCGGGCCTGGCAGGGCGAACCCGGCAAAAACAATTCCTTACAAGACAAATTATTGCTCGGCACCGGCCTGGGTATTGATTTTGTGACTTATTACGATAAAGTGGTCCGTACCGAGTTTTCGCTGAACCGCGAAGGGAAAGCCGGCATTTTCATCCACTTTATGGCTGCAATCTGACCATACCAGGCCGCAGTGTTGTACATTTGCATTTTCAGGGCCATGCCCGGTACTGACATCAAATCCAGAAAAAAATGAAAATCGCGCTTTTCGGAAAGACGTTTGCTGATGAGCTTTTCTACTATTTTCAACAACTGGTTGAAATCCTTGACCGGCACAATGTGCAGGTAATCATCCACCAGCCGTTTTACGAATTTGTCAGGGACAGGATCAGGTTTGGTAGAGAGCCGCAGACTTTCGCTGCACACCACGAACTGCCCGGAAACGCGGATTTTATGTTTTCGATAGGCGGTGACGGCACCATGCTGGATGCCATCACCCTGATCAGGGATTCAGGCATTCCGCTGATGGGGATCAACCTCGGCCGTATGGGTTTCCTGTCAAGCATTTCGAAAGATGAAATCAACCAGGCTGTCACCGCCCTGCTCAAAGGAGAATACACCCTCGATAAACGTTCAATGCTGTGCGTGGAAACCCCTGAACACCTCTTCGGTGAAATCAACTACGCGCTGAACGAGCTCACCGTGAATAAAAAGGATACCGGATCCATGATCCTGGTGCATGTTTATATAGACAACATGCTGCTGAACTCCTACTGGGCCGACGGACTAATCATCGCTACGCCCACCGGCTCCACTGCCTATTCGCTCAGTTGCAACGGCCCGATCATTACGCCCGATTCCGAGAATTTTGTCATCACCCCCATCGCCACACACAATTTAACCGTCAGGCCCGTCGTTATCCCTGACAAAAGCGTGATCAGGCTGAAAGTTGAAGGCCGGATGTCGCAGTATCTGGTTGGTCTTGATTCCAGATCTGCCATTATTGATTCATCCACCGAAATTGTCATCCGGAAAGAATCGTTCAGCATCAATCTGGTTCAAAGGCTGAACGACAATTTCTTCACCACCATCAGGCAAAAACTGATGTGGGGCCGGGATGTCCGCAACTGATTCAGTCCGGAATTCCATCATTGCTTTGCGGCTCATATTTTTTCTTACTTTTGCATGCCAAATCAGGCGCTTATGGGTCGGCTGAAGTATTGTTTCTGCAAGAAACCATAATTATGCATTAAATCGCCTTTGAGCGAACCTGACAATGAATATGAAAAAAAGATTTTTTCTGCTGTTTTTCCTGTTTACAACCATGCTGGCCGGTGCGCAAAGCTATGGCGAGATCGGACTCTTTGGCGGAGGCTCCTACTATCTCGGCGACCTGAACCCCGGCAGCCAGTTTCTGCTGACAAAACCGGCGGCCGGAGCTTTTATCAGGCATAATTTCAATGAAAGAACAGCCATCCGGGGAAGTTTTACCTATGGTACCCTGCATGGAGATGATGCCATCTCAAAAGTCAATACCACCCGGAATCTCAACTTCACCAGCAGTATATCAGATATCTCAGCAACTTTTGAGTTTAACTTTTTTGATTATTTCATCGGCAGCCTCAGGCACTTCGTCACTCCTTACATGTACGGAGGAGCTTCGGTATACTTTTTCAATCCCAAGGCAACCTATAACGGCGTAACCTATGAGTTGCACGGTTTATCCACCGAAGGGCAGGGCAGTGCCGCATTTCCGGAAAGGAAAGCTTATAAAAGAACCGGATTTTCAATCCCCTTCGGCATAGGCGTCAAATACAGCATCAACAGTTTTATCGGTATGTCGCTCGACTGGCGGATGCACAAAACATTCACCGATTATATTGATGACGTAAGCACTACTTATTATCTTGACCTTCAAGGGCTTTCTCCCGGAGAAGCGGAGCCGTTTGAATTAGCTTCAGATCCCGGGCTGAACCACAACAGCGGGATGCAGCGCGGTGACTCTAAATACAACGACTGGTTTTCATTTGTTGGCGTCAGTATATCGCTCAGACTCAATTATCTGGAGCGTGAGCGCTGCCTTAACGTTTTTTATTAAACTGATTAACAAATATTAACACCAATTCAATATTGGGGTTATAAAATAGATGGTACTTTAGTTACCTGATTCTGAAGAATGGATCTTAAAGAAAAAATAGACCCCGCCAGATTGCCCAGGCACATTGCCATCATTATGGATGGCAACGGCCGGTGGGCAAAAAACCGGGGACAAGTGAGGGTATTCGGCCATCAGAACGGGGTGGAATCAGTGAGGCAGACAGCCACTGCGGCGGCTGAGCTCGGCGTGGAATATCTTACCCTGTATGCTTTCTCCACCGAAAACTGGAAAAGGCCCAAGTGCGAAGTGGATGCGCTGATGAACCTGCTGGTTTCCACCCTGAATTCAGAGATCGGCACATTAATGGATAACAACATCAGGTTAAGTGCTATCGGCGACCTGAGCCACCTGGAGCCGGAATGCTACAAGCAGCTGATGGAAACCATGGAAATAACCTCCGGCAATACCCGCATGAACCTGATTCTTGCGCTCAATTACAGCGGCCGGTGGGAAATTACCGCTGCCGCCGGAAAAATTGCCGGAGATATCGCTTCAGGGAAGATTAACCGGGAAGATATCACCCAGGAGTTATTCAGCACCTATCTTGACACCAGCAATACACCTGACCCCGAACTACTTATCCGCACCAGCGGTGAATACCGCATCAGCAATTTCCTGCTCTGGCAGATTGCCTATGCAGAACTCTGTTTCACACCAGTATTATGGCCTGATTTCAGAAAAGATGACCTTTATTCTGCCATTCTGGATTTCCAGAACAGGGAACGTCGTTTTGGAATGATCAGTGAACAAATAAAACAAGTTACCGATAAATGAAATTGAAACTCCGCCTCACTGCAATCACACTGCTTTTATTACAGTTCACTTCGTTTGGCCAGATCAGGCTTGGGGATGATTTAAGCGAAATCGACTATTCAAATCCCCGCGAATATATTATCGGTGGTGTTACCGTTACCGGGGTTCAATACCTTGATCATAACGTACTCATCATGCTTTCAGGCCTCCAGGTTGCCGACCGCATCGAAATTCCCGGCGACAAAATCCGCAAGGCTATTGAAAAACTCTGGGCACAAGGGCTTTTTGAAAATGTCAGAATTTCCGCCACCCGCTTTTCCGACGACCTTGTTTTCCTGAATATCGACCTGCAGGAGCGGCCCCGCCTGAGCAAGTTCTCATTCAAAGGGGTGAAAAAATCGGAAGCCGACGACCTCCGGGATAAAATAAAACTGGTTAAAGGCGATGTAGTGACTGAAAATGTGGTCATCCGGACTTCAAATATTATAAAGAAACATTTCACTGGCAAAGGATTTCTTAATACCGAAGTTGAAATTGAACAGGTAAGGGACAGCGTAAAAGCCAATGAAATCAGCCTGGTCATTCGCATCGACAAAAACAACAAGGTCCGCATCGAAAAAATTCATTTTTCGGGCAACGAAAATTTAAACAGCACCCGCCTGAAACGGGCAATGAAGAATACCAAGGACAAGGGTGTTTTCCGTCCTTTTCATGCTCTCGACCAACTGGTGACAAAAACACCGCGCAAAGTCCTCACCCTCAATGCTGATACACTGATCGGCTTTGGCACGGATGTCATCAATGAAAATTTCAGATTCAGGATTTTCAAGTCTTCAAAATTTATCCGCGACGACTTTAAGGAAGACCTCAACAGCCTGATCGCCAAATACAATAATGAAGGATACCGGGATGCAGCCATTGTCAGGGATTCCGTTTACCGTTCAGGCCCCAGGACCATTTCGATTGATATTGCGATAGAGGAAGGCCGCAGGTATTACTTTGGCGACATCAAATGGGTCGGCAATACAAAATACACAGCCGAGCAGCTGAACGAAGTGCTAAAAATCCGACGCGGTGATGTTTACAACCAGAGCGAGTTGGATGCCAACCTCAACTACAACCCCAACGAAATTGACATCAGCACCTTATATCTCGATGACGGATACCTGTTTTTCTCGGTTACCCCGGTGGAAGTCAGGGTGGAAAACGACACCATTGACATGGAGATGCGTATCCGCGAAGGCAAGCAGGCCACCATCAACAAGGTAATTGTAAAGGGCAACACCCGTACCAATGACCATGTGGTGATGCGCGAACTGCGCACCCGTCCCGGGCAGATGTTCAGCCGGTCCGACATCATCCGCACCACCCGCGAGTTGGCCCAGCTCAGGTATTTCGATCCTGAGAAAATTGTTCCCACGCCTATTCCCAATCCGGGCGATGGTACAGTAGATATTGAATATAAGGTTGAAGAAACCTCCTCCGACCAGATCGAACTTTCGGGTGGCTGGGGATATGGCAGGGTGGTAGGAACCCTCGGGCTTTCGTTCAACAACTTTTCTGCACGTAAAATTTTCCAGGGCAGCGCCTGGCGGCCGATTCCTTCGGGCGACGGACAGAAGCTGAGCCTCCGTATGCAATCATACGGCAAAGGATACCTGAGTTACAGCGCCTCCTTCACCGAGCCCTGGCTGGGTGGCAAAAAGCCCAACTCATTCAGCGTAAGTTATTATCACTCCCTCTATTCAAACGGTTTGGCCAGAAGCAGCGAAAACTACCAGTCGTTCAAGATCGACGGGTTTATGCTGATGCTTGGCAAACGCCTGACCTGGCCGGACGACTATTTTACCCTGATGCAGCGCATCAGTATACAAACTTACCGGCTGAACAATTACGGCAGTATTTTCGCTTTCGGCAACGGCAACGGAAAGTATAACAATTACAGTTACGGAATTACTTTTGCCCGGAACTCCATCGACAGCCCCATATTCCAGCGCTCAGGCTCCGAAGTGTCGCTCAGCCTCGATGTCACTCCACCCTACTCACTGTTCAGTAACAAAGATTACGCTTCTATGGCTGATCAGGATAAGTTTAAGTGGATAGAGTACCATAAATGGAAGATCAACTTCTCCATTTACCGTCAGATTATCGGCAACCTGGTATTGAGTGCCCGCACCAAGTATGGTTTCCTCGGATCCTATAACAATGACATAGGAATTACGCCCTTCGACCGCTTTTACCTTGGCGGTGACGGTCTTTCAGGTTACAACAACCTTGACGGAAGGGAAATCATCGGCATGAGGGGTTACTCCAACGAAAGTCTAACGCCTGACTACTACAAAAACAAGAATGTGGGCGGAACCATATACAACAAATCCACGCTTGAGCTCAGATATCCGCTTTCACTCAATCCAAGCGCCACCATTTACGTGATGACCTTCCTTGAGGCGGGAAACGCCTGGAAGGATTTCAGCAGTTTCAACCCCTTCGCGCTGAAACGCTCAGCCGGGGTGGGCGTCAGGGTGTTCCTGCCGATGTTCGGTCTGCTGGGGCTTGACTGGGGCTACGGTTTCGATGACATCCCCGGACTGCCTTCGGCCAATAAAGGACAATTCCACTTCAGCATCAATCAGAGTATTGACTAAAAAAGCACCGGGAGGGTCATAAATAAAGCGGTAAAATCAAACCGGAAAATTGTGGCAGGTTTTTTGCTTTCATGCTCCGGAACATAATCAAATAAGTAACCTCAAACCCAAAGGGAGGAAATATTATGAAAAGGACACTTTTAATCGCAGTCATTGCCGTTTTCACCACCGCATTTGCCTCTGCACAAAAATTCGCCTATGTCGACAGCGAGTTTATTCTGGAAAACATTCCGGAATATGCCGATGCAAAAACCGAAGTCGATGAACTTTCGATGCAGTGGCAAAAAGATATTGAAGCCAAATTTGCTGAAATTGATCAGCTCTATAAAAACTTTAAAGCGGAAGCTGTTCTGCTCCCCGATGATATCAAAAGCAAACGTGAAGAGGAAATCATCAGCAAAGAGCGGGCTGCCAAAGATCTTCAGCGTCAGCGGTTCGGTAATAACGGTGACCTTTTCAAACGCCGCCAGGAGCTGATCAAGCCCATTCAGGAAAAAATATACGCCGCCATTGAATCCATAGCCGCCAGTGACAATTACGCCGTAATTTTCGATAAAGCCGGAAGCGTTTCCATGATGTACACCAATCCAAGGTACGACATCAGCGAAGAGGTGCTGGACAAAATGGGCTACTCCTATAAAAGCAGGCAGTAATCCGGACTGACCACCACCGGCAGGATGCCGGACATAATACAGTTAAAGATATACATCAGGATTCTTTTCCCGTAGGCCGGATAACGGTTGAAATTCGTCAGGAGAACATCTTTAACTTAATCACAACCAATTAAGAATTTTTCCTAAATTTGCCCGGCAATAAAACTTAAAACCAACCGAATACATGAAAAACATTCTGAAAATCTTCTTTGTGCTGGCGATAGCGATTTCGGCAATGCAGGTAAGTGCACAAAAAACCCAGAAATTTGGTCATATTAATTTTGCCCAGCTATATGAAATGATGCCCGGGCAGGACTCCATCCGTGCAGTTTTTGCCGCATATCAGGAACAACTTTCAGGCCAGTTTCAGGCAATGCAGACTGAGTATGAAACAAAACTGAACGACTACCAGACCAATCAGGCTACCATGTCGACCATTATCAAACAAACCAAGGAAAGAGAAATCATCGACCTTCAGCGCCGCATTCAGGAGTTTCAGCAGACAGCACAGGAAGATCTGCAGGAAAAAGAAACTGAACTGACGACACCCATCATCGAAAAGGCAAGAACTGCCGTTAAGAATGTCGCCAAGGAAAACGGATACAGCTACATCCTCAATTCCACCGAAGGACTTGTACTCTATTCAGAACCGGCCGATGATATTATGCCGCTGGTGAAGAAAAAACTCGGCCTCAAATAAACGGGCAGAAAAAATACGAAAAGCCATTCCATTCAGGAGTGGCTTTTTTTTTATGGACATTAAAAAAGCCCGGGAACACCGGGCTTAAAGAATTACCTTGGATGATATATTAAATCACTTTAACATTCACTGCATTTAATCCTTTTCTGCCTTCTTTCAGATCGAAGGTAACCTCGTCATTTTCCCTTATTTCGTCAATAAGGCCTGACACGTGTACAAAATACTCGTTATTCGAATCATTGTCCTTAATGAATCCGAATCCCTTCTGATCGTTGAAGAATTTTACTGTTCCTTTACTCATGGTGATGTAATTGTTATTTGTTGATGGCGGCAAAGGTAGACATTATTATTTACATGCAAGCTTTTTATTTTTAATTCAGCACAAAAACGTGATTTTCCGGGTTATTCGATAATTGATGTGCTTGTTTTTCCCATCGGGATTACTATCAGGTCATTAAAAACCAAATTTTTATCAGAAAAAAAATAATCAGTACGGGTTAAATGTTTATCCCCCAGAATGTGACTCGATGGGTCCTTGTAAAATAAACAATTACACAGAGCTCACCGGGGTATCACGGAGTAACACTGAGAAGAATACAACCCTCTTTGAATCTCTGTGCTTCTCTGTGAAACTATTTTACAAATACACTACAAAATACTAAGTACATCTTTAACTCCGGCACATCAAACAACGACTTAACAATTTTCTGTCCATGCAGGCTTTTTTTGTTTAAACTAATGACCCGCCAATTGCATACTGATTAAACATTCTGTAACTTTACATTAGATTTAAAACAATAAAAATGACAAATCAACCTCATGAGCCGGAGTGCTGTCCAGAATTTAACCCGGCCGCCTGGGATAACCAGGTATTTGAATGGGACAAAAAGAGATTCATCAAAGGCAGGGTTTGCACCTTTATGTTTATGCCCCTCAATTTTGGCGGGGCGATGCGAAAAATGAATGCCCTTGTCGAAAAAGCAGGGGCTGGTATTCCGGACTGGCTCTGCCTTTCGGACCACACCTCAAAATGGAATATGGATCTGTTTCTTGCCGTAGACAGGGAAATCCCGGGCGCTGAAAACACCGTTCTGACCGGAAAATACTTCGGCAGGGTGTATGAAGGGCCGTTCAGGGATACCGGCAAATGGACGGAAGATTATAAAGCCGCGGCAAAAGAACGGGGTCTCGAAATTAAAAAATGGTATATGTGGTACACCACCTGTCCGAAATGCGCGAAGAAATACGGGAAAAACTATGTGGTGATTATTTGCGAAATCCATCAGGCCTGAGAAAATCTTCAGCATAATATATATTTCTATATCAATTCTTTTTACATGTTACATGCAGTTTTACCAAATCTGAAAATGACAATTATGTGGAAGCCTCAATACCATTTACTGCTGTTATACCTTTTCTTATGTCCGGTCTTGCTGAATGCGCAGCTGGAGGGAGATTACACGGTTGGGGGGGGAAATCCCGACTTTGCTGACATTGGCCACGCCGTCTCCACCCTTCAGTATCAGGGAATAACCGGTCCGGTAAGATTTCTAGTAAGACCGGGAAATTATAGCGGGTTTACAGTGTTTACCTATATGAATGCAACCGACCAGGATACGGTTACCATACAGGCTGAAAATGAAATTGCCTCGTCTGTCATCATTGAAGGACGAATTACTTTAAACGGAACAACCCGTTTGAAACTGCACAAATTAACCCTGACCGATCAGGATAATTCAACCTATGCAAAATTATCTCTGATCAATACCAACCATTGTCTGATAAGCCATTGCGAAATTACCAATCCTTCAGGGGTTAACTACGGCACCGATGAGGCAATGGTTAAAATATCCGCACCCTGGGAAGGTGCTTTGTTGAAATTGACCTTCAGTCATTGCCTGATACATTCTCCGGAAAAAACCATCCACCATTCAGGCCGGAAATCCAATCTGTATTTCAACAATTGCAGCATCTATGGACAGTTAAGTACCTTGACTATTTCCTATATCAAAATAATCCTGAACCAATGTAACCTTACATTTACTCAGGATAATTTACTGGACGTCATTACAGCAATGAACGACTGTGTGGTAAGTACGGTAAATGTTCCTTATGCCTTGCTCATTGATGGTCAGCTTACCGGCAATACTTTCAACTGCAACATAGATTGTGATTCATGGCTTATCCATAACAATACATTCAATGAGAATTTTGTAAGCTCTCAGGTCACCATCCCTGTGCGGATTTTTGGGAACACATTTGAGAAAGAATTTCAGACAATTTTTACACATTCCGCCCACCTGGCCGGTAACAGCTTCTTCGGGCCATGCAGAATCAATGCAGACAATTACAGAATATGGAATAACTTTTTCTATTCAAGCGTGCTGTTTACCCACGGGGGCGGCCACTGGATCGCCCACAACAATTTTCACAGGAATTCCACACTTGACCTTTTGTATGCGGATGCAACCATATACAATAATAACCTCGGGAAACTCTATATGCTATACCCCTCTTATGATCAATTGTATAACAACAACTTTGTATGCGGAAACCCTGACTCAGTCTCTTTTCCGGGCAAAAACCCCAGTTTTTATGATCCGGCCTATACAAACGAATCAAACGATCTGCATGCAACAAACCCGGCACTTATCAGGAAGGCATCCAGGTTATTTCCTCTTTACAGCATAGACATTGACAGCACCGCCCGACGAGACATCCCGAGCATAGGCGCGAATGAAATCTGCCTCAACCTGATAACCGATACTGTGAGAATAAAATGTGCCGACTCCCTCTGCCTCGACCTGTGTATGGAGGATTTCGGAGGATATTACTGGACACCCTCAGACCTGTTTCCTTCCGGCGACAGCAGGCCGGTTGTTTACCCCGCCGGTGATGTGATGGTTTACCTTAATCACACTGACACCGGGATTGTAGACTCCCTGTACATTGCCATGACCGATTCACTGCCCTCGGCCCGGCTGACTTTTGCCGTAAATCAGTTTGAGGTACAGTTTACCAACCGCTCGGGATGCGCTTCGCAGTTTTTGTGGGAATTCGGGGATGGTATAACATCAGCCGATGAAAACCCTTTCCATATTTACCCTCATTCCGGATTGTTTCACGGATCACTTACTGCCTGGAATGAGGTTGGTTCCGATAACAGGGATTTCACGGTTAATATTGTGATCCAGTCAGCCGGGGAACCCCTGCCCGGAAAGATCAGGCTATATCCGAATCCGGCAAAAGACCACCTGTATATTGATGCTGAAGAAAACCTGCTTCCAATAAACCTTGAAATAATCAACAGCTACGGGGCAGTTTTCAGATCGGAAATCCTGACCTTAAAAGAAACCTGTCTGTCATTATCAGGTCTCATTGCAGGGGTTTATGTGGCAAGGATGTCTTCAGCGGGCAATCAATACAACTACAGGTTTTTAATTATAAAATAAATACCGTTTGCATCTGCCACTTAACCAAAGTATCTTTGATCTGAATCAACATATATTTCATTGACAAATTGAATAATTTACCTTATAAACGAATCACATGCAAGCAATCCGGGTTATCTGTCTGTTTACATCCTTATTCCTGCTGACCGGAACGTCAGAAGCCCAGCTGGCCGGCTATTACACGGTCGGGGGCGCCGAACCCGACTTTCCCGGTATACAGTCGGCAGCAGACTACCTGAGTACCTACGGAATATCGGGGCCGGTAACATTCCTGATCAGACCCGGCACTTACAGCGGATTTACCATTGACGGGTACGACGGTTCAGGCAGGCAGGATACCGTGTGCTTCACGGCTGAAAACGGGATTACTTCATCTGTTGTAATAAACAGTACTGTTACACTACGGAACTGTCCGCGCATAAAACTTCACCGGTTGACCATTGCGCATGAACCACCGGTGCGGGGCAGTACCCTGCACCTTTACAACACCAGCCAATGTCTGATCAGTTACTGCAACATCTCAAACCCATCGGCCAGCGGATATACTTACGACGATTATCTGATAAGGATAAACGCATCTTTTTCCGGGGCCATGAAAACCCTGACATTCGACAGTTGCAACATTTTCTGTCCGGAAAAAACGATGTATTCGCGCGGCTCAAAACTCAAGTTGTACATTAACCGGTGCAACATTGAGGGGAAACTGAGCCTGGACGATTATATCCGGACCATATACAACTACAACACCATCACCCTGAATGATGATAACATGGATTTCAGCCTGCAAACCTTTACAGGGAATCATTTTTACCTTGCCGATACGATGTATTACATGTTTTTAACCGGAACCTGTTATCAGAATCATTTCCACTGTAAAGTCAGGGCGACAGCCACATTTCACAACAATATCTTTGATATGGAAGCTGAAGTCAGCCGGATAAATTCCTCATTTTCACGCAATGAGTGCCGGAAAAGTGTCCGGTTTACTTTCTGCGATAATACCTTTATGACCAACAATATTTTCAAAGGCCCGGTGGTGATGAGTTTTACCGATTACCTGCGTTTATACAACAATCATTTCTATTACAACCTGGATATTACCCATGGCCCCGATCAATGGGTGGTTCATAATAATTTTCATCCCCGGTCAACACTGACACTAATGTGGGTGGGTGGTCATGTCCGCAACAACAACCTCGGGAATCTGGTTATTTATCAACCGGACATTACTACCGCAAGCAATAACAACTTTACCGGTGGCAATCCGGATGAAATATACTTTAAGGGAAGCAATCCCTTGTTTTACGATCCTGGTTACATCGATGAAGAAAACAACCTAAGGTCCACCAACCCGGCATTGATCCGGAAAGCAACACCATTGTTCATCCTCTACAAATATGATTTTGACAGCACTGAAAGGCGCGATATCCCCAGCATAGGCGCCAATGAAATCTGCCTCGACCTGATGATGGCCGGCACCGTAAAAATAAATTGCGCCGACTCCCTCTGCCTTGACCTTTGTATGGAGGATTTTGAAGATTATTACTGGACACCCGCCGGCCTGTTTCCTTCCGGCGGCAGCAGACCGGTTGTTTATCCCGGTGGCGATGTGATGGTTTACCTTAACCACACTGACAGCGGGATAGTAGATTCCCTGTACATTGCCATGACCGATTCTTTGCCGGCGGCCCGGCTGACTTTTACCGTGAATCAGTTTGAGGTTCAGTTTACCAACCGCTCAGGCTGCGCATCGCAGTTTTTGTGGGAATTCGGAGATGGTACAACATCAGCAGATGAAAACCCTTTCCACACTTACCCCCATTCCGGAGTATTTCACGGATCACTTACCGCCCTGAATGAGGTTGGTTCCGATAGCAGGGATTTCACGGTTAATATTGTGATCCAGTCATCCGGAGAACCCCTGTCCGGAGAAATCAGGCTTTATCCGAACCCGGTAAAAGACCACCTGCATATTGAAACAGAAGAAAACCTGCTTCCAATTAACCTTGAAATAATCAACATTTATGGGACAGTTCTGAGAACAGAAACACTGATATCAAAAGCAACCTGCTTGCCATTATCAGGTTTGGGTTCAGGGATTTATGTGGCCAGGATGTCTTCACAGGATAATCAATTTAACCGGAAATTTCTGGTTCTGAAATAATAAACTGTAGTCTGACAACTTACTTCCTGCTAATTATTTCTGAACAGGTAATGCCGATTCTGATATCACAACCCAGTTAAACCGGTTGTGCTATGCAATCCGCAGATGTACTGATCCTGACTGGCCGGTTACATTCATCCACGGCAGCAAATTTAAAAATGCCTTTTGCGGCAAGCATTTTTTCTGCGGCTTGTTTGCACTCACTGCTGACCTTTACCTCAACCTCCAACAATACATTGCCGGTTCGTTTCACGTAACAACATAATTCAAGAATTTCCCCCTGATACAGTGGCCTGTGAAACTTTACCTTTTCGACTGAAACCGTAACCAGGCGCATACTGACAAACCTTTTAGCAGCGATATAAGCCGCTTCGTCCATCCATTTCAGCAGATTTCCGCCAAACAGGATTCCCTGATCATTCAGCATGCCCGGCAATACCAGCCGTGTTACGATGGTAGATTTTCCTTCCATTCACTTTACTTTTAAAGGATGCAAAAATAGAAAAAAACTTGCAAAGTGAACTATTGTTCATTATCTTTGCAGCGAACATTTGCTCATTATTCATGTCTCCCAATCTGAAACGACCACGTAAAATACTCAGTCCACCCCCGGTAAAAGGATTTAAGCCCTACGGGCCCGACCTGGATGGTAAGCCGGCAGAACCGGTCATGCTGCTTTTTGAGGAATATGAAGCTTTGAGGCTTTGTGATTATGATATGCTTAACCATCATCATGCGTCACAGGCTATGGGAGTCTCCAGGCCCACATTTACCCGTATTTACGCTTCAGTAAGGCAGAAAATTGCCCGGGCGTTTGTCGAAGGCCGGCAAATCACCGTGGAGGGAGGCAAGGTATATTTCGATTCGGGCTGGTATCATTGTTCATCCTGCAGTTGTTATTTCAACAATCCTGAAATGCAGCAGGCGGTAACGGCCTGTCCCCTCTGCGGCAGCGATGCCATCGGCAAGGCGGAGGGCGAGCCGGTATCGGCGTTTGAAATCGCTGATACAAATGATTTGTGCGTATGCCCGGCATGTGGACTGGAGCTCCTGCATCAGCCGGGACAGCCCTGCGGACAGCAAACCTGTCCTTCGTGCCATACGAGGATGAGACGTAAAGGAACACCCGGATGCAGAATGCCATAAAACAGTAGAACATGAAAATAGCCATAACCTCAACCGGAAATTCGCCGGAATCATTGCTGGATCATCGATTCGGACGATGCGCCTTTTTTGTGGTTTACGACACGGAGAGCGGGGCCACCGAGTTTATACCCAATCCCCACAAAAATGCCGAGGATAGCGCCGGTCCGGCTTCCATTCAAATGATCACCTCCCGGAAGGTAAACAAAATCGTTTCCGGGGAATTTGGCGCCAAAATAAAAGAAACACTCGACAGCATGAAGATACAGTTGATTGTCCTCAGGAAACCGGGGATTACCATTGGCCGCATTATTGAGATGCTGAATCACGCAAATAAATAACCGGTAATACGGTATTCAGGAAAATCAACAACATCGCACGGAAGCAAAAACTGAAGTTTAACAATAAAAAAAGGAGGCTAAAATGCCAGGATTTGATCAGACAGGTCCGGAAGGACAGGGTCCTATGACCGGACGCAGAATGGGTAAATGCACCAACTATGGTGCCGGCCTGAAAAACCGTCCTGTTGCAGAGAATGAATCTGACGCAGAGAATGTTCCGGGAAGAGGCCCGGGCAGGGGCCGTGGCATGGGTCGCGGCAAAGGCCGTGGCCGCGGGGCTGGAAATCAGAACCGTTTCAGGGGTGGCAACTAACCTTATTCTTCAAACCAAATATTCACTAAAATTTAACCCTATGGGAACACAAGCGATTAAAGTATCATCGGTTGACAATCAGCAACTGCTCGATATGCTGAATGCGGCGCTGGCCGAAGAATGGCTGGCCTATTACCAGTACTGGATAGGCGCCCGCCTGCTGGAAGGCCCTATGCGCTCGGAAGTGGAACCTGAATTGCTGGTACATGCAAACGAAGAGCTGAATCACGCGGTGATGGTGGCCGACCGTATTATCCAACTTGGCGGAACACCCGTAATCAACCCGTCTGACTGGACAAAACTCTCGCGCTGTTCATATGAAGAGCCTTCAGATCCTTACATTGAGGTTATCCTCGAACAGAACCTGAGGGGCGAACGCTGCGCCATTCAACGTTACCAGGAGATTGCGGACTTTACCAGGGGCAAGGACTATACCACCCACCAGATGGCCGTTTCGATTCTGAATGACGAAATCGAACATGAAAACGACATTGAAGACTGGATGAATGACATCCGGAGAATGAAAGAAGAATTCAGAAAAATCAGATTGTAAACTTAAAACCAAACACCATGGAAAACCAGAATCAGGAAATAATTCCCATGCCCCGCATCGGCGACAAAGCGCCTTCATTCAAGGCCGTAACAACCCAGGGCGAAATCAACTTCCCCGCTGATTACAGCGGAAGTTGGGTCATACTTTTCAGCCATCCGGCTGACTTCACCCCGGTATGTACTTCGGAGTTTATGACTTTCGCCCATATGGAGCAAAAGTTCAACGAAGCCAACTGCAAACTGGTCGGCCTTTCGGTTGACGGACTTTACAGCCACATTGCATGGCTGAGGACCATCAAGGAGAAGATTGAATACAGGGGGATGAAGGACATTGAAGTAAAATTCCCGCTGATCGAGGATATTACCATGGATGTTGCAAAAAAATACGGCATGATGATGCCGGGAGAGAGCAACACCAAAGCCGTTCGCGCCGTATTCTTTGTGGATCCCAAGGGAATCATCCGCGCCATTATTTATTACCCGCTGAGCCTTGGACGTAATTTTGACGAGCTCTACCGCGCATTGGTTGCCATGCAGGCCGCCGACGCTTTCAGCATTGCCACCCCTGCCGACTGGCGACCGGGTGATGAGGTCATTGTTCCTACCGCCGGTTCGTGCGGCGTGGCCAAAGAACGCATGGAAAACCAGAAAGACATTAAGTGTTACGACTGGTTCTTCTGCACCAAAGCCATCAGCAAGGAAGAAGTTGAAAAAGCAGTACTCAAAAAATAACTGAAGAGAGGCAGCTGCAACGGAATGGTCGTGGCTGCCTCTTTCAATCACTCGAAATGCTTATCTAAATGAAGAAAAAAATTGCTATTCCCATGGCCGGCGACAAACTGTCGGAACACTTCGGCCATTGCCAGTATTTCGCATTCGTGGATGTGGAAAACAATGCCATCACCAACATCAGCCGGATGGATCCACCTGAGCATCAGCCCGGTACTTTTCCGCGCTGGGTAGCCGCCAACGGCGCTACCGATGTGATTGCCGGAGGCATGGGCCCCATGGCTGTCAATCTGTTTAACGAAGCCGGGGTTAATGTATTTGTGGGCGCCACGGCAGATAATCCCCGGAATCTGGTAACCCGTTTCCTGGATGGCACACTGAAACTGAATGCCAACTATTGCGACCATCACGGTGAACACGGACACCATGATCATGGACACCACCATCACTGATCAGGCGGTTTTCAATGACTTGCGATGTAAAGACTGCCTGTTGCGCTCGTATCATGCTCTTTTTAGAAAATTCAACATCAGCGAAAAGGCCCGGAATGAATTTCTGAATGCCTTCGATGAAATTGCGAAAACGCAGCACTTTGGATCAACGCCGGAAATGCAGCAGAAACTGAATGGTGTTTTCCGGACACTCACAGGCATTGCTGACGCTTTTGAAGCCGAAAAGTCGGAAAGCAACCGGGTGGCTGAAATGCTTTACAAAATCTGGCAGCCAAGGGTCACTGCAGCACCGGATCCGTTCCGCATGGCCCTCAGGCTTGCGATTGCCGGCAACATCATGGACTATGGCGCAGCAGACAGTTTTGACATTCATAAAACAATTGAAAGTGTTATGAATGCTTCATTTGCGATTGATCACTCGGCAAAGCTGAACCAGGCTTTGCGGAATGCGGCTTCGGTGCTTTACCTGGGCGACAATGCCGGGGAAATCGTCTTTGACCGGCTGCTCGTAGAAACCATGGCCCACCCCAACGTAACCTTTGCGGTGCGCGGAGGACCGGCCCTGAATGACGCCACTATGAAGGAAGCAGAGGAAACCGGAATACACCGGCTGACAAAAGTTATGAATAGCGGTTTTGACGCACCATCAACAATTCTGAAAAAATCAAGTCGAGAATTCCTGGAGGCCTTCCGGTCAGCCGATCTGATCATCTCCAAAGGACAAGGTAACCTCGAAGGATTGATCGATGAAAATGACCCGCGCATTTACTTCCTGTTAATGGTTAAATGCGAAGTGATGGCGGAGAAACTAAAGGTTAAAAAAGGCAGCTGCATTGTATACAATCTGGGAAATGACTGAATCAGACTAGATGTAAAGTTGCCGGGAACACAAAAATACAGGTCAAATGGAAAAAATCAGGCTGGGTATTATTATTTGCGACAGATACAATACATGTGCCGGCGGCAAGTGTTTCAGGGCCTTAAAAAACCGTGAAGGGGCTTTTGCCATGTATAAAGACAAGGAAGTGGAACTTGCCGCCTACACTACCTGCGGGGGATGCCCCGGCGGGAATATAGAATATGCGCCGGAAGAAATGAAGAAAAACGGCGTAACCCATGTCCATTTTGCAACGGGCTTTCTGGTAGGATATCCTCCCTGCCCGTATATGGAATACTTCAGGAGTTTTATCTCCGAAAAATACGGATTCAAGGTAGTTATGGGAACCCATCCGATCCCCCAGAAATACCTTCTTACCCATCAGCAACTGAGCACCTGGAATACGCCCTTTCTGAAAGAGGCGATTATACCAACTATGGCAACTGAATCCATCCGCCTGCAATATGATTGATACTGCCACCATAACCATAGCCATCGCCAGCGGCAAGGGCGGAACGGGGAAAACCACCCTATCCACCAATCTGGCAGCCTTTATTGCCGAACGGGAAGCGGTGGTACTCGCCGACCTGGATGTGGAGGAACCAAACTCGGGACTTTTCTTCCGGGCTGAACCCGTTCATCAGGAGGTTAATTATAAGGCAATTCCCCAATGGGATGAATCGAAATGCACCCTTTGCGGAATATGCACGAAAGTCTGCAATTATCACGCAGTAATCCGTCTGGGACCTTCCATCGTGGTATTTCCTGAACTTTGCCACAGCTGCTATGCCTGCTCCGAACTTTGTCCCGACGCCGCCCTTCCCATGGTGCAGAAAAGGACAGGAATTCTTTCGGAGTTCCGCGCAGACAACCTGCATTTTATCGAAAGCAGGCTTGACATCGGCGAAGAACAGGCCGTACCCGCCATTGCAAAAACCAAAAAGTACGCTGCTGAAAAGCATCCGCAGGTGCGCCTGACCCTTTACGACTCCCCGCCGGGTACATCATGCCCGGTGATGGAAGCCGTCAGGGAAGCAGACTTTGTAATTCTGGTTACTGAGCCGACACCCTTCGGACTTCATGACCTGAAACTGGCAGTGGAAACGGTACAAGTATTCGGAATTCCGTTTGGCGTGGTAATCAACCGCTACGGTACCGGCAATAAGGAGGTGGATGAATATTGCAGCAAAGAACAAATTCCGGTGCTGGCCAGAATACCTGACAGCCGGCGCATCGCCGAACTCTACTCGGCCGGCAAACTGATTTACAGGGAAATTCCTGAAATCAGGGAAATCTTAAAAGAAATCCTGAACACGGTAATCACCATGGCAAAAGGAGTCCGGAAATGAAAGAAATTGTCGTGATATCAGGCAAAGGCGGCACCGGAAAAACTTCGGTAACGGCATCCTTCTCTTATTTTGGCGGTGAATCAGTGATTACCGCCGACTGCGATGTGGATGCCGCAGACATGCACCTGCTGCTGAAGCCCGATTTTGAATATTCGGAAGACTTTTACAGCGGCCAAATATCAAGCATAGATCAGTCCGCTTGTATTCGCTGCGGCAAATGCGCCGATGTTTGCCGTTTTGATGCCATTCGGGTAAAAGACGGCGTTTACCGGATAGATTCCCTGCGGTGTGAAGGTTGCGGATACTGCGCGCGTGTGTGCCCGGCAGAAGCCATTATCAATAAAGAACGCCTTGCCGGGAAGTGGTATATTTCCAATATCCGTACCGGGGGTAAAATGGTTCATGCCCGCCTGGGTATCGGTGCTGACAATTCAGGCAAACTGGTAGCCAAAGTAAAAAATGAGGCCCGTGAACTTGCCCTGGAAGAGCGCTCAGATTATGTACTCGTTGACGGTTCTCCCGGGGTGGGATGCCCGGTGGTGTCGTCTCTCTCTGGTGCCAACTTCGTTATACTGGTCACCGAACCATCCATATCGGGGCTCCATGACCTGAAACGGGTTTATGAACTGGTGAAAAAATTCCGCATCAAAGCGGGTTGCATCATCAACAAAGCCGATATCAATCCTGAGCAACATCAGGCAATCCTGAACTTTCTTGCTGAAGAAGGCATTCCGCATCTGACGGATCTGCCTTACGACGGGCAGTTTACCAGGGCCATTACAACAGGGAAAACCGTTGCCGAGTCCGGTTCTGTCAGACTGAAGGAACTGCTTTCAGCATGCTGGGAAAAAGTGAAGAAACTAACTGATTAAAACAATAAGAAATGAAAATCGCATTTACCGCCAGCGGGACCAGCTGGGAATCGAAAATTGACCCGCGCTTCGGTCGCGCCGAATTTCTTGTAATCTATGATGAGGCAAGCGGAGCGCTGAGCAGCATCGACAACAGTTCCGTAAAAAACGAAGCCCACGGGGCGGGAACGGCTACGGCGCAAAAAATTTTTGAAATCAGCCCCGATGTGCTGATTACCGGCAACGGACCGGGCGACCACGCGGCAACGGCGCTCAGACATTCTAAAATGAAAATCCTGGTTAACGCGCATGATATGACCCTGAAACAGGCTTACGAGCAATATCAGAAGGGCTTACTGAATGAGTTCTGATTAAAGGGAGTCAATCAAACCCGCTAAAAATCACAGCAATGGAACATCTTGTTTACGGACCCGTCCCCTCCAGAAGACTTGGCAAAAGTCTGGGTGTAAACAACATCCCACACAAGGTATGCAGCTATTCCTGTGCTTATTGCCAGGTGGGGAAGGCCGTCAGCATACAGGCAGGCCGTTCAGTATTTTATAACCCATCTGATATAGAAACAAAAGTCAGGGAACGTCTGACCGAACTCAAACTCAGTGAGAAGCCTGATTACATTACCATTGTACCGGACGGAGAGCCCACACTGGATCTTAACCTGGGCATCCTGATCAAAAAACTTAAATCAACAGGCATCCCGGTAGCAGTAATTACCAACAGCTCCCTTCTCGACAGGGAAGATGTAAGGATGGATCTGATGTCCGCAGACTATGTTTCTGTTAAAGCGGATACCATTGATTATGATCAGTGGAAATCAATCAACAGGCCTTACAAAACCCTCAAACTTGAAGCCATATTGACCGGAATCAGAAAACTCTCCGACAGTTTTGAAGGAAAACTTGTTACTGAAACAATGCTGGTAAAACATATCAATGATCAGGAGAATTCGCTGAACAGCCTTGCAGACTTCCTCGGCCAGATCGGCCCGGACATTGCTTATATTGCCACTCCTACCCGTCCACCGGCTTTTCAAAACATTGTTCCGGCCGACGAAAGAACCCTGACCATTGCTTTTGAAATCTTTAAAAGGCATCACCTTAACACGGAACTGCTTACAGGCTACGAAGGCAATCAGTTCAGTTCAACCGGGAATTTCAGCACTGACCTGCTGAGCATCACGGCCGTCCACCCCATGCGGGAAGAAGCGGTAATGGAACTGATGAGGAAAACCGGCGCTTCGCAGAATGATCTGATTCAGATGCTGGTTTCGGGCAGCATCAGAAAAGTTGATTTTGACGATCACCACTACTACCTGCGCGCCTTCGGCAAGAAAAGCAATCCTTAGCGCAAAGTCATGAAACCAAAAGGATACATACACCTCTATACCGGAAACGGAAAAGGCAAAACCACGGCTGCCCTCGGCCTTGCCCTCAGGGCAGCCGGTGCAGGGTTGCAGGTTTTTATCGCACAGTTTGTCAAAGGCATGCATTATTCAGAGCTGGAAAGCCTCGGGAGAATCCCTGAGATCACAATACGGCAATACGGACTGGACTGCTTTATCGTAAATGAACCTACCGAAAAAGATATTCAGGCAGCGCGAAAAGGATTGGAAGAAGTGGCAGAAATCATCCGGCATAACCGGGCCGGTATGGTAATCCTGGATGAGGTCTGCATTGCGCTGCATTACCGGCTGTTCGGTTTGGAGGAGATCACCAGCCTGCTGAAAACCAAACCGGAAGAAATGGAGATTGTGATGACGGGCCGTTACGCCCCTGATGAACTTTACGAATACGCCGACCTCATCACCGAGATGAAAGAGGTGAAACATTACTACAACAAAGGAATTGACGCCAGAAAAGGCATTGAATTTTAAATCACTTAATAATGAACACGAAAGACAAAGGATTCAGCACCAAACTCATTCACGCCGGTGCATTCGACGATGAATTCGGGAGCGCAACCGTTCCCATTTACCAATCATCAACTTTCCGCTTTAAAAGCGCGCAACACGGGGCCGACTGTTTTTCGGGAGCCAGCGACGGGTACATCTACACCCGCATCGGCAATCCGACCATCAGGGCTTTTGAACGCAACATCGCGGAACTTGAAAACGGATACGACGGCATAGCCACCAGTTCGGGCATGGGCGCCATCAGCAGTGTTTACATGGCATTGCTCGGAGGCGGCAGTCACATCATCAGTTCCGATGCGGTTTACGGACCGGCAAGGGGCGTGCTGGAGCAGGATTTCTCGCGCTTCAATGTTGAGGCCAGTTTTGTAAACACCTCCAACCTTGACAACATCCGCAAGGCAATCCGGCCAAATACAAAGGTACTCTACATCGAAACTCCGGCCAATCCCACCATGGACATCACCGACATTGCCGCCTGCGCGGAAATTGCCAGGGCCCATAACCTGATCCTGGTGGTCGACAATACCTTCAGTTCACCCTACCTGCAGAAACCGCTCGATCTGGGCGCCGATGTGGTGCTGCATTCCATCACCAAATTTATCAACGGGCATGCCGACATTGTAGGCGGTGTAATCGTGGCGAAGGATCCGGCCATTTACAAAAAGATCAGGCATTCCATGGTTTATATGGGCTGCAATATGGATCCCACCCAGGCCTTTATGGTGCTGCGCGGGGTGAAAACCCTGGCCATCCGCATCGAAAGGGCACAGGAAAATGCCATGAAGGTCGCTGAATTCCTGCAGTCGCATCCGAAAGTAGCCTGGATAAAATATCCGGGGCTGAAGTCACATCCGCAATATGAACTGGCCAGCAGACAGATGAACGGATTCGGCTCCATGATGAGTTTCGGACTGAAGGGCGGTTATGAAGCAGGAAAAAAACTGATGGACAATGTACACCTTGCCATTCTCGCTGTTTCGCTGGGCGGAGTGGAAACCCTGATTCAGCATCCGGCATCGATGACCCATGCCGCTGTAAGCCATGAAAACAAACTGGCCGCCGGCATCACCGATGACCTGGTACGGTTCTCCGTGGGCATTGAAAGCGTAGAAGATATCATTGAAGATTTAAAACACGGGTTATCATTAACAACACTTCGGTAAATAAAAGGACAAATCTTTGAAAATCAGCAAAATAAGTTGAAATAAATTTGGTTAAACCATTGATAATCAGTATCTTAGTTGATTATTCCACTAATTAACTGGACATGACTATCAAGGCTAACCAAAATGTTAAACAACTTATTATCAACATTTTAAAAACAGAAGTCTTTTCAAGCCTTAACAAAGCCCGGAAAGATTTCATTTTTAGCGTTCTTTGGCATATTTTGAGTATCAAAGGTAGAATAAATTTCTTGCAATTGGGACGGTTTAGTTCATACGGTGAACAAACTTTCCGAAACCAGTTCGAGAAGGAGTTTGATTTCTTTTCATTCAATGGGCACTTGATTAAGCAATGTGTCCCAGGAGAGCGTATTGTGGTTTTTGACCCAAGTTATATCCCTAAAGCAGGTAAATCAACTTACGGAATGGGCAGATATTGGTCAGGTGTTGCCAAGTCAGCCAAATGGGGCCTTGAGATTTGTGGCTTTGCAGTGGTAGACATTGCAAATAACACCGCCCTGCACTTGAATGCGTGGCAAACGCCATCAGCCGATGAACTAAAAAAAAGGAGGCTGAATCTTTTGGCCTATTATGCAAGTCTTGTAACTGAAAATGCAGCAGACTTCAAAGGGTTTTCAGATTACATAGTGGCTGATGCTTATTTTTCCAAAAAACCTTTTGTTGATGCAATAACATCATCAGGGCTCCATTTTCTCAGCCGTTTGAGAGATGACAGCGTTTTGATGTACAAGTACAAGGGAGGACCAACTGGCAAAAAAGGAGCCCCAAAAAAGTTTAACGGGCGGGTGGATCCCCAAAATCCTGACCTAAACTATTTCACCACTGACCTGATCAACGAAGATATTGCAATCTATTCTGCAGTAGTTTACTCCAAAGCCTTCAAAAGAGATATAAAACTCGCGATAGCCATTTTCTTTAAAGATGGTAAAGAGATTGCCCGAAAGTTGTACTTCTCAACAGATATAAATCAAACAGGGGAGAAAATTGTCAGTAATTACAGATCGCGTTTCCAAATAGAATTCTTATATCGGGACGCCAAACAATTTACAGGGCTTTCTACTTGTCAGGCGAGAAGTAAAAATAAGCTCGATTTTCATTTTAACGCTGCCCTTACGGCGGTAAACCTGGCAAAGCATGACTGGATATCTACAGAAACCCACAGCACCAAACCATTCTCAATGGCCAATTATAAAACATTGTACAACAACACTTTGATGCTTGAACGATTTATGTGCATGTTTGCTATTAACCCATACTCTGCAAAAAATCAAAAAATTGTTAAAGAACTGCTGGATTATGGAAAAATTGCCGCGTAAAATTTACCGAAGTGTTGCATTAATTTAAACCAACATTTATGAAAACAACTGATGTACTGATTATCGGCGGCAGCGCTGCCGGTATGGTCGCGGCCGTGACCGGGAAAAGTTCCTGGTCTGACAAATCGTTTACGCTCGTAAAAAAGCAGAAAGATGTAATGGTCCCCTGCGGGATTCCCTACATTTTCGGCACCCTCGACAGCAGCCAGCTCAACATTATGCCGGTCGACAACATGATGGCCAAAGCCGGCGTGGAGTCACAGGTAGATGAGGTTATTGCCATAGATAAACAAGCCAAAACGGCTACCCTAAAAGAAGGTGGAATAATTGGCTATGACAAACTGGTGATCGCAACCGGATCCAGGCCTGTTCTTCCCAAATGGCTGAGAGGCGCGGACCTCGATAATGTATTCGTCATCCCGAAAGATAAAACCTACCTCGACGACATGAAGGAAAAGATCAACGGTTTGAAGAAAGTCGTGGTCATCGGAGCCGGGTTCATTGGTGTGGAGTTCTCGGATGAGCTCATAAAGTCGGGTCATGAGGTAACCCTGGTGGAAAAGGAGTCATGCATTCTGTATTCCGCTTTCGACGATGAAGTAGCCGCCCGCATCGGCGATATTCTCACGGTCAGGGGAGTTAAAATCATCACCGGAAACGGCATCAGTGAAGTGACGGGTAGCGGAAAAGCCGAAAAGGTGAAACTGGAAAACGGCGACACCCTGGAAGCCGACGCTGTGATCCTTTCTATGGGTTACCGCCCCAATAGCGAACTGGCTGCTGATGCAGGCATTTTTATCGATGAAAGCGGTTTCATTGCTGTGGATGAATACATGCGCACCCATGATAAGGACATCTTTGCCATTGGCGACTGCGCACAAAAACGCGATTTTGTAACCCGAAAACGCGTTCCCACCATGCTCGCTTCCACAGCCTGCGCCGAGGCCCGCGTTGCAGGCATGAACCTCTTCAACATCCATGTGGTAAAAACTTTCAGCGGAACTATAGGCATTTATTCCACCGCCATTGGCGAATACGGATTCGGAACGGCAGGGCTGACTGAGCGCCGGGCGCTTGAAGAGGATATCGCGGTGATTACCGGCACCTTTGAAGGGGTTGACCGCCACCCCGGCAACCTGCCTGACACCCACAAACAGATGGTTAAACTGGTTGTTGCCAAATATTCCGGCGTAATTATCGGTGGCGAGGTTATAGGCGGACTGAGCGCCGGCGAACTGACCAATGTAATCGGACTGGCCATTGAGAACCGCATGTCTGTCAATTCGCTGCTGATCTCACAAATCGGAACCCACCCCTGCCTGACGGCCTCTCCGGCGGCATACCCGCTGATCAAGGCTGCTGAGGTGGTGGCAACAAAGCTGCGCAATCTCTGAACAAACTAACCAGCATTACTGAGGCTGTCCGGTAAATGGCAAAATACCTTAACCATGATGCGGCAGCCTCTTCAAAATCTCACTGACATGAATGCATTTGAAAAAATTTCATTGCCCGGGGTAAAGAAAATCATCGTTGTAGCCTCGGGAAAGGGAGGGGTAGGCAAATCCACCATTTCCTCCAACCTGGCAGTCGCCCTGGCAAGGCAGGGACTCAAGGTGGCCCTGGTAGATGCGGATATTTACGGCCCTTCGGTCCCCCGGATGTTCGGGATTGAGCACCTGAAGCCTGAGGTGCGCATGATGGACGGCAAGGAGGTAATGACACCCGTTGAGAAGTTTGGTGTTAAAATTATGTCAATTGGTTTCTTTATTGAACGGAATCAGGGATTGATCTGGCGCGGACCGATGGCTGCCAATGCCATTACCCAGTTGTTTGAGAACACCCTGTGGGGCGATATCGACTATATGATCGTGGACTTCCCTCCGGGAACCGGTGATATTCAGCTTACAACGGTTCAGAAGCTCAACCTTCACGGCGTAATCCTTGTGACTACGCCCCAGGAAATCGCGCTGAATGACGCGCGCAAGGCAGCGTCCATGTTTACCAATCACGAGCTCAACGTGCCGCTGCTCGGGATTGTCGAAAATATGTCGTGGTTTACGCCCCTGCAGCATCCCGGTGAAAAATACTTTATCTTCGGACAGGGAGGAGCCGCTTTACTGGCTTCAGAGCTTAAAACAACCCTGCTCGGGCAGATCCCCCTGGTGGCAGAAGTCGGGGAAGCGGCCGAGAAGGGACTCCCGGTTTACAACCTTCACGACCAAAGCGTTTCCAATGCCTTTGAAAAAGTCGTTGAAATGCTGATCTGATCATCTGAAACTGCATTTTAAAATACCATAAAATCCTGCCTTAATCAAGGCAGGATTTTTCTTTACCGTCCCATCCCCCCTCAGTATCACTATCCTCAGGGAACCTGGGGACATTAACGAATCCTTAACAATAAACTGAATAACCATCTGCAAATCTGCTTGTTTATCAATTATCCAAGTTGCATAAATCGTCCGGATATTACCGGTACAGGACATAAAATCTTCAACCGAACCCAATCAATCCTGATATGCAAGCATTCATTTCTTCCGGAAATCTCAGGTCAGGCTTTTTAGCGGCCATCATGCTGACAGCAGCCTTATTCGCTGCAACTTCCTGCAGCAAGGACAAAGACACAAATCAGGACGATACCCTCGGCACCACATCCTGGCCTTCGCAATGGGTGCTGGTTACCGATCGTGACGCAGAAAATTACAACTACATATATTCAAACAACGCCCAGATTCTTTATAAAGGCGGGGTGCCTAAATCTTACAGTATCAAATCGCTGACTGAAGAAAAAGACTGCTACTTTCAGTTCAGTCCGGTGGCCGGTGCAAGTAACAATGTATTCACCATCAGGTCCTATCAGAATCAGGATCACTGGTGGGGCATCTACAAAACCAATTCGCCTTTCGGTGCCGAGGAGTGGTATCTGGGCATTGACGAGGATGACGACTTTCCGGTAAATGACGAAAACCGCTTTATCCTTCATTTTATGCCCAAACAGGAGGACAAACTTACCATCGTGATTGAAAGTTATTCCAAAAGAGGGTTTTACCTTGAGTTTCTGGGACACACGTTCAGCGGAAACGGTCTTTCGTTCGTTCAATACGACAAGCCTGAAAAAGCAACGCATTTCAAAATGTTGAAGCCATTTGCATAAAACCATCAAGTACTTCACAAACTAAAAACAATCAGATATGCCAGGTCCAGCTATGCACCACATAATTGCCAATGCCCTCAAACAAAAGATACAGGCAGGCAACGGATTGGGAGGTAACGCCGATTATGCCAAATTGCAGGCGCTTCTATCCGACAGCAAAAATTTTCCTTACTTATTCCTGGGTTGTCAGGGCCCCGATTTCTTGTTCTTTAATACAAAGGACTGGAGTTCGCTGCCCATTGGAGAAGCGGTAAAAACGTACTACGAGATCTACGATTTCCTCGACAATTTCAAAGAGCAGCTTAAATCGCTGGTGCCACAACCTGTGATTGATGCCATTGAGGCGCTGGGCGCCGCGGCAGATGCAGTGGTTGAGAACTCGTCGACCCTGAGCGAACTTGAACAACTGTTTTCCGATATGCAGGCAGTGGTGGATGCACTTCTGGCCACCCTGATGGAAATGGTAAAAAAGTTTATAACTGATTTTAATGTGTATGATGTGCTGGGCCACCCCTACCGCGATGGGCAGACAAAGGGCGAATGGTGGTGGTTTGATGCCATGCATTACCGTAAAACCGGGCGCTTTGCCAAGGCTCTCCTGGAGAAAACCAGTCCTGATTCGCCATTGCACCTGTATGCCATCGGCTACCTGACCCATGTAAGCGGAGATACCGTTGGTCATCCCTATGTAAATATCAATGATGGCGGCGCTTACCGCACCCAATCTCAGCGCCATAAAACAGGAGAGAACTACCAGGATGTATTTAATCAATTCATACATAACGGCACCGACTGGAACCGTTCGCAATTACATGCTTTCTACAACTTCAATTTTAACGGAACCATAGCACCGATAGACGCAGAAGACCCTGTTCCGGATACCAATACTGTTTTACCCGGCGATCTTGCCAACCTGATTTCCAAAACCCTGAACGAAGTCTTTGGATCAGGTTCCGCCAACGACAACGAATACGGCAGGAAAATTTCGGCGGCCGATGTGGATGCCGCCTACAGATTGTGGTACAGGTGGCTGAAAAGTGCCACCGAAACGGGAACACTGCCCGAACCAGTACCCTATTCATTAACGGCAGAACTTGAAGAGGTTTGGGAAACCGCCATGGATAACTTAGGCGATATCGGCGATTTCCTGGAAGATGCGGCAGATATTGCAGGCGGTTTTAACATCCTGGCTATATTTATTATGCTTGCCGCTTTGATTATTGCTGCTGTAGCTGCCGCCGCCGCGCTGATTGATGCAGTACTGGGTGCACTGACAACGCTTACCACCGCCGGAATCCGCTATGCCGCCAGCCTGATTTATGAGCATTTATACAATGCCTTCCAAAACTTCAGGCTGGGTGTGTCGCTCAATGGACTTGCCTTCCCCATGCAAGAACACCTCGATGAGCCCAGGTTTGCCCAGTTTAAAAACACGGCCTTCAATGATCCTTTTGGCTTTAATGCCCTCGACCTGAAGAACACGCTTCCCAAACTGAAAGTGCTGCTTGATGGCGGAGGCCCGCTCGACCAATTGTTCCACCGCGAAAAACATCTGGCATATCCACCTTCAGGCCCAGCCGCCTCGGAACCCAACCATGCCATCGGAGCACCGGATTCTTATTTTGCACAAACCTCGCTGCACTATGCTTTTGGCCCCATACCGCTCGATCCAGACTTTATTGAGTTTCTGCGAACCCTGCAGGGCGACGAAACCAAACTCCGGAACTTTATAGTTGTGACCACACGCAAAAAGAAAAGACTGCCTCAATTAGGCAACAGCCTTACCCTTGCTGAAGAATTGTATAACGAGGTGCTGAAACATGCTGAGATTCCTGATTTCAATCTGGATGCCGACAGGGGCTATGGCTATACCTGCTGGACACAAAAAGATGCAAACGGCCAGAATTCACTGGAAGAACCCAAAGAACTTCTGCAGCATAACCAGCAAAAAAACGGGTTGCCCATTACACCGGTGCAACTTGACTTTATCGGGCAGTAAACGTAAAAAGCACCCACATGAATCAACATTAACATCCAACAAAATTGCAGCCATATGTCAAGAAATATTGAAGCGGCCAGAGAACTTCTCAATCGCTTAAAAAAAGAAAGGGACGGATACCCCAGGAAAGTCATAGGACGCATAACAGAATTATATACTGGCAATAATAACAAAAGGCCAAAGCCGGATACGTTTAAGGAAAGTTCCTTCATGTACATCCGCTCGTATAATAATGACACCGGCGTTCGTCCATTTTCAGGTATTACTTTCTGGAATTCGCCCGATATCAATATCAGCCCCATTAACAACCTGGGGGTTTATACGACAACACTGGAAGGGGGCACCTCATACAATATTGCCTGCAGGTTACACAACCGCGGTGACCTGATGATACCCTATCCAAAGGTGGAGTTCTTCCTCACTTCACCAACACTGGGGTTCAATACAACAGTGGCCCAACATCTTGGTGTTACGCAGTTGCCCGCATTGCTGCTCCCCGCAAGCAACATGGAAGCTAATTTCGTTTACAACGTTCCACCCGCCGAATCGGGTCACAAATGCTTGTTTGCCCGAGCATGGTCTTTTAGCCCGCTCGACAAACCTTTCGACCTGTTTGCGCTCGATCCGCGCACCGACAGGCATATAGCCCAAAAAAACCTCAATTTTGTTCCGCAGGCTACTCCATATATGTTCAATGTTGTGCATCAACCCAATGCACTGGAAACCATTGCCTTCCGGCCACTTTCAAAAGATGCCGTACTCAACCTGCAGCATCCTGCTTTCAGGGATATGAAGATCATGAATATTACCAGGCCTGAAATATTGAACAGAATAAAAATGGAAATCGTGGGCAAACCTGCCACAAAGGTAACGGTTGAAAATGCGAATGGCGCACTGCAGATGAGATCAACTGGAAAGGGATTAAGTCTGGACAGACAGGCTGCATTACTCAAGGAAACGGAAGCCATCATTCATAGCGTTAACGCAGGACGCAGCAGTTTTTCAGACCATAAAAAGATGCTTGGCATCTACAGGGAAATGAACCGCAATGTAGCCGTAACCTCCATGCAGATTGTCATACCCGGTTTCGGACTAAAACCGGGATATGCCGCGGCATTTGATATTATAAACATAAACCAGGTCAATGGCCAGATAAAAGGAGGTATTACCATTGTTGCGATGGGGTGAAAACCATCAAAAGGCACAGAACAGCAGCTACCCGAAATCGGCGGTTAAGGAAAAATCAGGCTTTTGTACTTTCAGATTTTGTGACCGGAAGGCATATAAGCTCCTGAAACAGCCCCTTTCGGTAGCTGATTTCTTACCCGGAATGCAACATATCAACATTTAAGGCGTTCTCCAAAGGGTAACCGGAATACAATCATTCCTGAAACCTTATTGCTTGAAAATATCTATCCCATGCCTGCAAAAACAATTATTTTCGACTTCGGCGGCGTACTTGTCGACTGGAACCCCCGCTACCTTTACAAAAAAATCTTCTCCTCTGAAACCGAAATGGAATGGTTCCTTTCAAATGTCTGCACCCCTGAATGGAATCAGGCAATGGATGCCGGCAAACCCTTTGCGGAAGGAATCGCGGAACTGTGCGAGCGGTTTCCCGGATTCAAAGAGCAGATCAGCGCTTTCTACGATCGCTGGCCCGAAATGCTGGGCGGTGAAATAACCGCCGGTGTCGGAGTATTGTCTGAATTGAAAGCCGGCGGATACCGCCTCTATGGCCTTACAAACTGGTCGGCCGAAACGATCCCTGTAGCTTACAGCCGCTTTGACTTTTTACGTAAACTGGATGGCATCGTGGTCTCAGGCGAAGAAAAAGTGATCAAGCCCGATCCGGAAATCTTCAGGATACTTTTAAAGCGCTATGATCTTAAGCCGGAGGACTGTATCTTTATTGATGATAATCAGCAAAATACTGAAGCAGCTGATGCACTTGGATTTGAAACAGTACTGTTCAGCGATGCCACAGACCTCAGAAACCGACTGCGGTCTGCAAAAATTGAAATAGAAACTGTTTCCGGAGCAACACTTTCATAATCCGGCAAATTCTCCTGTTGACTGTTAACCGGCTAAACCCGGTTCTCAACTATCACAGGTCAGTCCTTTTTATCTATACCGGAGTTCATTATCGAATGGAATTATAACCGGAAAAAAATTACTCCGGGTTGAGTAGCGGATATTTTTTGTATGTTTGTAATTTATCATAAAAAGCAGGAATTAAATTAATCGCAATAAATTATTTTAGCTAAATATATCATTTAATATTCAGCCGATTATGTTGAAAAAAATTCTGTTCTCAGGGTTAAGCTTCCTTATCCTGATCCAATCTAACGCGCAGATAGAAAATAATTCTGCACTTCAGAAAACCATTAACAGCGCCATTGTCTATCAGGCATTAAATGATTTCGACCATAATATTCCGGTGGCAGTTCTTGTACCCGGATTTTTCTTTGCAGGTGCTTTTAAATACAACAGTAACCCAAAGTTCAATGAAAATGATTTTTATCAGGACTTCGAAACCGTTAATACATCTGATAGGTATCAAAGCATAATTTATGAAGTCATCAGCAAGCCCTTTATCCGGTATATTCCTTCCGACTCGGCAATGAGCGCCAGATTCATCGATGGCAGCAGGCTAACATTTGAGCTTGGATTCAGCAAGTCAGGAGATACAATACTTTTTACTCAATCTGATCCCAAAAAAACGAAAACCAAAACCATCAAATTTCTCAACGGCGATATGGTATCAGTGCTTTTTAAAGATGAAAAAAAAGAAAAGGCACTATTCCAGCCAGTTATACGGTGACTCTATCAGAATTGCAGATATGAGAGAATCAGTTCCTGACGATAATTACAGAAAAGTCATTCGTTACAAGTCGGGGATTTTAAATGAAATATCAGATTATTCAGTATCCGGATTATCATTCATTCTTGAATCACGAGAGGTATATATTTTCAACGAGCAAAACAAACCCTCACTGAAGCTCAGAATGAACAAGAAAGGTAAAATAACAGATTCTGTGAAGTATTTTTATCATGATGATCTTGTAACCCTGACACAATATTTCAATCAGGGGCAACTTAAGAGATCCGTGTCCAACCATTATAATGAAACCGGAAGGATCGATGAAAGAGTGTTTGATACATATCTTGGGAGAGAGGTCATCAGCTATTTTTATCCTGCAGAGAATATCATTGAAACAATATTCAGCCCCGGATCCGACATTCCAAAAAATAAATTCATATTAAAATTTGATATCAACCAAAGGCTTGCCGACATGGAAAACCTGAGAATCAAAGAAGAGTACGGGAATGCCAAACTTAAAAGTCGATGGATTTTTGACTACAATGATAAAGGTAATCTGAGCAACATCACAATTTTGAACAGCAAAGGTTCAATTTCAAGAATAATCAAAATAGAATACAGTTACTTCAACCCATAGGAATTCAGATTTTTCGGATTAAGATCTGAAAATCACAAAACTCAATAACTTGTGAATAAATACATTGCGCTGCTCCGCGGCATCAATGTCGGCGGGAAAAACACGATTCGTATGGCTGACCTGACAACCATGTTTGCGGATGCCGGTTTCAGCAATATCATAACATACATTCAGAGCGGGAACATTGTTTTTGAATCGCAACCTGAAACTGAAACCAGGCTGTCTGAAATCATCGGTGGAAGGATCAGCAGCCGGTTCGGGCTGGCTGTTCCGGTACTGGTCAGATCCCGAGAGCGACTTCAGCACATTGCTGATCAGCTTCCTTTTCAGGCTTCTGACGGGTTTGATCAGAAACACCTCCACATCACCCTGCTTGCCGGCATGCCGGAACCTGCCACCCTTAAACGGTTAAATGCCGGGGATTTTCACCCGGACCGCTTCCACATTGTTGAGGACGTCGTTTATTTGTATTGCCCCTCAGGCTATGGAAAAACCAGGCTCAACAATACCTTCTGGGAAAAGAAAACAGGATTGACGGCCACAACCAGGAATCTGCAAACCATACAAAAACTCTGCACCTTATAGAAGGCGCAGAAAAATAATGCCTGCACTGTTTCGATGCCGGCCATACCAATATATTCCTTTTCAGGGAATTGAACCCGGGAAATTAGTCCCGGCGTCCCATGTAGATCATAATATAGTAGAGCAGGGTAGCCAGCGAGGCCAGTGCAGCTACAACATAAGTATAGGCAGCAAGGCGCAGCGCCTCCTGTGCCTTGGGAAGAGTGGCGGTTGAAGCAATCCCGCTGCCGTCGAGCCAGGCAATGGCACGGCGGCTGGCGTCAAGCTCCACCGGAAGGGTGATAAAGCTGAAGAGCGTGGTGAGTGCAAACAACACGATACCGGCCAGCAGCAGTCCGGGAAAAGTATTAACCAGCAGGATTCCGCCCAGTAATACCCATTGCACCCATTTGGAGGCAAAACTTACCACCGGCACCAGTTTTGAACGCATCATCAGCCAGGCATAGGCAGTGGCATGCTGCACGGCATGTCCGCACTCGTGTGCCGCCACGGCGGCAGCCGAAATGCTGCGGCCGTGGTACACATCGGGGCTCAGATTCACCGTTTTGGTCATGGGATTGTAATGATCGGTAAGCTCGCCCTGCACCGATACCACCCTCACGTCGTCCACTCCGCTTTCGCGTAACATTTTCTCGGCGATCTCACGGCCGCTAAGCCCGTAATTCACGGGGATTTTGCTGTACTCGGCAAATTTTGACTTTAGTCTGGCGCCCACGGCCCAACTGATCAGCATAAAGACACCAAATATTAACAGGTAACCCATTTTTCTATTCTTTAATTTGTTTAACAGCTTGATTTACACAAAAAGTCTGCCACAGGCAGTTATTGACATATTGGCAGAAAGCGACCGTCTCAGCGTGAAGTACCCTTACAGAACCGGGAGTCATTGGTCCCGGGAAAACATGCCGGTATCATTATTCATGGCCTCAAAAGCAGGCCAGGGCGGTTCCGCGATTTCAGGAAAAGGATATCTTACACCACAGGCTCAATGGAGGGATCGTGCCAGCTGGCATACATGGTATAGCTTTTGGATATCCGGTTCACCTGACCTTCGAGGAGTTTGGTGTCGATGGATTTGATTTTTTTAGCGGGAATGCCTGCATACACGCTGCCCGATTCCACCACGGTACCCTGGGATACCACCGCACCGGCAGCAATAATGGAATTGCTTTCCACCACCACATCATCCATAACAATGGCGCCCATGCCAATTAAAACATTATCGTTAATGGTACAGCCATGTACAATGGCATTGTGGGCGATGGAAACATTGTTGCCGATATTCACCGGCGACTTCTGGTAGGTGCAATGGATCACCGCACCATCCTGTATATTGACATTATTTCCGATTTTGATATAATGCACATCCCCTCGTACTACCGCGTTGAACCAAACACTGCAGTTGTCGCCCATCTCCACTTCGCCGACCACGGTTGCGTTTTCAGCAAAAAAGCAGTTTTTTCCGATTTTGGGGTGAATTCCTTTCACCGCTCTTATTAAAGCCATTTCAGTAATCTTTTTAATGTTCAATAATCTCCTGATAATTGATTTTCCGGAATTTACCGGTAAACGACAGTTCCGGAGTCCGCCCTGCCGGATCGTTCAACTCAATTAACCCCAGGCCCGCAATTTTGTTTATGAACCGTATTGCCTCGGGTAATCGATGGAGTGGTGCAACCCGCGGCTCTCCTTGCGGTCAATGGCCATTTGAATGATCAGCCCCGCTACCGTTATCATATTCCGCAGTTCGCAGATCTTTTCGGTAAGTACGGATTTTTCGTACAGATCTTCCGTTTCTTCCTGAAGTATCTGTAAACGGTCGAGCGCCCGTTTCAGCCTGAGGTTAGAGCGGACAATGCCCACGTAATTGGTCATGATTCCCTGCAACTCCTTCAGCGATTGGGTAATCAGGATCATTTCCTCATTAAAAACAGTTCCTTTGGCATCCCAATCGGGGATCTCATTCAAAAATTTACTTGTTTTTGCGAGCCGGACGGCATGATGTGCGGCCCGGTGCGAAAACACCAGAGATTCAAGCAGAGAGTTGGACGCCAGGCGGTTGGCTCCGTGCAAACCCGTAGAAGCGCATTCGCCTGATGCATAGAGATGATGAATGTTGCTTCGTCCAAACTCATCCACCTTAATACCTCCGCAGGTATAGTGGGCCGCCGGCACCACCGGGATCATATCCCTGGTCATATCGATACCGATACTCAGGCATTTGGCATAAATCGCCGGGAAATGCCCCAGTATCTGTTGCATGTCCAGGTGGCGGGCATCCAGGCACACATAATCATCTCCGCTTATTTTCAGTTCATTGTCGATTGCTCTGGCTACAATATCGCGGGGGGCCAGCGACAGCCTGGCATCGTATTTCTGCATAAACTCCTTTCCCTGCCGGGTTTTCAATACCGCGCCGGATCCCCGCAATGCTTCCGTGATCAGAAAGGAAGGTTTTTCGGCAGGATTATAGAGCGATGTGGGATGAAACTGAATGAACTCCATTTTATCCACCTCTCCTTTAGCCCGGCGCACCATGGCGATACCATCTCCTGTTGCGACCGGCGGGTTGGTGGTGGTTGCATACACGTTTCCGGCTCCGCCGGTGGCAAGCATGGTCGTTTTTGCCAGAATGGTAATAATCTGATGGTTGGCCTTATTCAGCGCGTAGGCACCGTAACAGTCAATTTCCTTTGCATTTTTCTCCACCGCTTCGCCAAGGTGGTGCTGGGTAAGCAGGTCGATGGCAAAATGATTTTCCAGGATTTCGATGTTCCTGTTTTCCCTTACCCGCTGCAAGAGGATATTTTCTATCTCCGCCCCGGTCTGGTCCTTATGGTGCAGCACCCTGAATTCCGAATGTCCGCCTTCTTTGGCCAGATCGTACTGACCGGCAGGATTTTTATCAAAAGCAACCCCCCAGTCAATCAGTTCTCTTACCCTTTCGGTGGATTCGGTAATGGTGATCCGCACAATTTCCGGATCGCTAAGATCGTCCCCGGCAATCATGGTATCACGGATGTGCTTTTCGTATGTATCCGGCGTGTACATAACCGCCGCAATACCGCCCTGAGCATAACGGGTCGCACTTTCAACTGCCTCGCTTTTAGTAACAATACAGACTTTGCCAAACTGAGCCACCTTGAGGGCGTAACTCAATCCGGCTATGCCGGTTCCGATCACCAGAAAATCCACTTTTTTTCGCATGATGCCAAATTTTCAGGCATCAAAATTACTATATAAACCGGTCTGAGTTCTGATTATCTCCTTAAATTCATCACATATAACCGGGCAATCCGGCATTTCATGCTTCCCGGAAAAGAGGAAATTATTCAGACCATAATCACGGGCAGGGAAAATTATATCTGCAGCAGGGCCAGGGCGGGTTCAGCACCATCGAAAAGCATCCTTTCAGGATTTTCAAGCATTTCCTTTGCCTTTACCAGAAAACCGACCGATTCGCGCCCGTCGATCACCCGGTGGTCGTACGAAAGGGCCACATACATCATGGGGGCAATTACCACCTTTCCGTCCACAGCTATCGGGCGCTCAACGATATTATGCATCCCGAGGATGGCGCTCTGCGGGGGATTGAGTATCGGGGTCGACATCATGGAGCCGAAAACGCCGCCGTTGGTGATGGTAAATGTGCCGCCGCTCATCTCATCCAGGGTGATTTTGTTGTCGCGGGCTTTAACGGCAAGTTCCTTGATTTTCTTCTCAATCTCCGCCAGGCTCAGGCTTTCAGCGTTCCTAACCACCGGTACCACCAGACCTTTGGGGGCACTTACGGCGATACCGATATCAGCATAATCATGAAAAATCATTTCATCCCCGTCAATCATGGCATTCACCTGGGGATAATGCTTTAATGCGATGGTTACTGCCTTGGTAAACAACGACATAAATCCAAGAGAAACGCCATGTTTTTCCTTGAAACTGTCATTGTATTTTTTTCTGAGTTCCATGATCCGGCTCATGTTCACCTCGTTAAAAGTGGTAAGCATGGCGGTTTCATTTTTCACGGAAACGAGCCGCTGGGCAAGCTTTTGCCTGAGAGTGCTCATTTTCTTCCGCTCGGTGTTGCGCGTGCCACCCCAATCAGCGGAAGGCATATTACCGGCCGGAGGCAGCGTCCGCGATCCGGCAGCAGCCACCTCCTCAATATCGGCTTTCTCAATCCTGATGCGGTTGATGTAATCCAGAATATCTTTCCCCGAAACATTCTTTTCCTTCATTACCTTGCGGGCCAGCGGAGAAATATGCAGGTTATAATCTCCCGTTTCGGTGACGTCTTCTGCTTTTGTTTCCGGCTTTGCAGCACTAACGTCATGCTGCTCAGGTTTAACAGGGGTAGCCGGTTCCGGTTTGGGTGAAGGTACCGGAGCTCCAGCGGGTCTTGCAACGGCAGTGTCAATCTGAGCAATTACCGCTCCTACTTTAATGGTTTCACCTGCCTGCACCAGAATTTTAATGATGCCCTCTGCTGAGGCATTAATGGTCAGGGTAGCCTTATCCGAATCAATTTCGGCTATTTCGGCGTCTCTTTCCACAAAATCGCCATCACTCACCAGCCACGATGCCAGTTGAACTTCAGAGATAGATTCACCCGGGCTGGGCACTTTCACTTCAATAATCATTTCAGTATCTTTTATTCCGTTTTTGCTGTTTCTGAAACAAATGACCATTCATGCGGAGCGCAAACCATCTTACAGATCAGGTTTGCGTTGGGGCAGGTGCACTCCCCGAATGATTTCTCAACTATTTTGCGCTGCCTGAGGGCATGCAGCCTGGGCGAACCAGTTGCAGGACTTCCGCTTTCGGGGCGCGCTACCAGTAAGATATCGGTTTCCTTGAAATTTCGCAGAATAAACGACCAGGCCCCCATATTTGCAGGCTCTTCCTGCGCCCACACATGCCTCTCAGCATTGGGATACCGGGCCAGCACCGCTTTTACCTGTTCATTGGGAAAGGGATATAACTGCTCAATGCGGATGATCGCTTCATGGGTACCACGTTTTGCGCGCTCCTCAATCAGGTCGTAATACAACTTACCGCTGGTAAAAATCACCCTTTTCACCTTTGCGGGATCTGCAGTTTCATCATCAATCACTTCGCGGAAGCCTCCCCTGCTCAACTCCTCGGGATCTGAGACACAGGCCGGGTGCCGCAGCAGGCTTTTCGGGGTAAACACCACCAGGGGTTTCCGGAATGGCCGCTTGATCTGCCGTCTCAGCAAATGAAAAAAGTTGGATGGAGTGGTACAGTTGACCACCTGCATATTATTCTCAGCACATAGGGAAAGAAAACGCTCAATTCTTCCGCTTGAATGCTCGGGTCCCTGTCCTTCGTACCCATGCGGAAGGAAAAGTACCAGGTCGCTCATTACCCGCCATTTGTCTTCGGCACTGCTCATATACTGGTCGATGATGATCTGCGCACCGTTGAAAAAGTCGCCGAACTGGGCTTCCCAGATGGTGAGGGTATAAGGGGAAGAGAGCGAATAACCATACTCAAAACCCAGCACCCCGTATTCCGACAGGGGTGAGTTGTAAACTTCAAAAGAGGCCTGTGCCGGATCGATGTGGCTGAGCGGGGTATAGCGTTCTTCGCTGTCTTCAATCGTCAGCACGGCATGGCGGTGCGAGAATGTTCCTCGCTGCGAATCCTGACCGCTTAAGCGCACCGGGACTCCTTCGTTCAGCAGTGATGCATAGGCCAGTAGTTCACCCATCGCCCAGTCGAGTTTTCCACCTGGAGCCAGCATGGCTTTGCGATCGTTCATCAGCTTTACCAGCTTTCGGTTGAAAGCCTTGCCTTCTGGCAGGGAGGTGATTCTCTCTCCAAGCTTCTGAAGCATTTCCATGTCGACCCCGGTAACGGGCGACCGGTAAAAATCTTCGTTGACAGCCACCCTGATATTGCCCCAGGTAGGCCCGAGGAAAGGGGTAACTTTTGACTTATCGGCTTTGTTTGACTCGGCAAGATGGGCTTCAAAAATATCGTTGACTTCTTTTTCAATGGTCAATGCATCATCGGCCGTAATCAGTCCTTCGGCAATCAGTTTTTCAACGTAAAGCTGCCGTACGTCGGGATGTTTCTCTATGGCTTTATACAGCACCGGCTGTGTAAAACGGGGCTCATCCCCCTCATTATGGCCGTAACGGCGGTACCCGAGCAGATCGATAAACACATCCTTGTCAAATTTTTCACGAAACTCCATGGCCAGTTCAATGGCGTACACCACGGCTTCGGCATCATCGGCGTTCACATGGAAAATCGGCGACTGTACTATCTTTGCTACATCAGTACAATAAACACTACTCCGTCCTTCAAGGTAGTTGGTGGTAAAACCCACCTGATTGTTCACTACCAGGTGAACCGTCCCACCGGTGCGGTATCCGGGAAGTTCCGACATCTGAATCATCTCATACACCACCCCCTGTCCTGCAATGGATGCATCCCCATGGATGATAATGGGCACAACCTTATCCGTATCACCTTTATAGATCTGATCGATTCTGGCCCTGGCAATGCCTGAAACCACCGGGCCGACGGTTTCGAGGTGTGAAGGGTTGGGTGCCAGTGTCAGATCTACGGTTTTTCCGGCGTGGGTAGGCCGCTGAAGCGTTGCCCCCAGATGATATTTGACATCTCCGAGTACAAACTCATCATCAAATTCCTTATTCGAAAATTCGTTAAAAATATCTTTGTAAGGCTTGCCCATGATATTGGCCAGCACATTCAGCCTGCCGCGGTGGGGCATACCGATCAGAAATTCATTGGCCCCCAGTCCGGCCCCCTTTTCGATGATGGCATCCAGCGCGGGTATCAGCGATTCGCCCCCTTCGAGGGAGAAACGCTTCTGCCCGGGAAAACGTTTGTGCAGGAACTTTTCAAAAAATACAGCCTCGCTAAGCTTGCGCAATATAGTCAATTTCACTGCTTTGCCAAAGCGTGGCTCATTCCGCTGCGACTCCATTCTCTGCAACAGCCACCGGTAAACCTCTTCATTGCGGATATAGGCAAACTCCACCCCTACCGACTGACAATAAGTTTGTTCGAGGTGTGCGATGATCTTTGAAAGCGGCGCAGGGCCGATTCCTATTTCATTCCCGGCCTGAAATGTTTTGTTCTTATCCTCTCCTGAAAGGCCGAAATTCTCAGGGTCCAGGGCAGGACTGTATTTCCGGCGCGTTCGGACTGGATTGGTAAGGGTGAACAGGTGACCGCGCTGCCGGTAACCGTTAATCAGATTGATTACTTTAAACTCGCCGGGGATGGTAAACTGATCCGAACCTGACTGGTAATTTTTCCTTGCAAACTCAAACCCTTCGAAAAACCGCTGCCAACCCTGGTCCACCGAGGCCGGATCATTCAGATAGTGATGGTATTGCTGTTCTACAAAATCGCCTTCCGCATTCGACAGATAGGAAAATTTATCCATGATGACAATTCGTTGTGGCACACAGTGCAAAGTTATTGTTTCAGGCCTTTTTTAAACCCGCAGTTAAACAAATATACAGAAATAAAGTTTTCCGCCGGAAGGCAATAAAAAAGCCTGCCACAAGTGACAGGCCCTTACAATACGGTAAATAACTGCTTATGCAGGATGAATTGCTTCAACCGGACAAACATCGGCGCATGAACCACAATCGGTGCAAACATCCGGATCGATCTTATAGATATCGCCTTCCGAGATAGCATCAACGGGACATTCATCAATGCAGGTGCCGCAAGCGGTGCAGTCATCTGAAATTACGTAAGCCATGGCTGTATTTTTTAGTTAATGATTTTGGTGTGATCTTCCGGCTGCAAATATATACCTAAATCCGTCAAAATTAATTAACAACCCCTATTTTTAAAGCTTCTAAATAGGAATGAGCGAATTACACTTTCCAAGGCTTTGTATTTCAGTTTTTTATAACGATTTTGTATTGATTCAAATCGCATAAAGATAGATTAATAATTTTTCCTGCATGCTTACTGTGCAAAGACCATAAATAATATAACTTTGCCGCCTGAAGCAAATCAACCTCCTTATAATCATGGTAAAAACTAAAAGTAATGTTATCCAGAAGGATGCAGTGGTCGTAAAGTTTGTTGGCGACTCAGGAGACGGAATGCAGCTTTCCGGGACTTTGTTTTCTGACACTGCAGCCCTTGAGGGACTAGACCTGGCCACATTTCCTGACTATCCTGCAGAAATCCGTGCGCCACACAACACCATTGCTGGTGTTTCAGGATTCCAGGTGCATGTGGGTGCAAAAAAAATTGAAACAACGGGTGACCTTTGCGATGTGCTTGTGGCAATGAATCCGGCATCGCTCAAAGCCAACCTGAAATGGGCCAAACCAGGTGCTACGATCATTGTGGATGAAAATGCCTTTGATGAAGCTGCCCTGAAAAAATCAGGTTATGCCGACAATCCGCTGGAGAACGGCACCCTGTCGGGTTATAATCTTGTAAAAGCACCTGTTACCCTGCTTACACGTGAAGCGGTAAAGCACCTTTCGATAGATAATAAAAGTGCGGAGCGCAGCAAGAATATGTTTGCGCTGGGCATGATGTACCACCTGTTCGGATGGGGATTAAAGCACACATTTGAATTCTTTGAAAAAAAATTCAAAAATAAACCGGACGTCATTGCCGCCAACAAAGCGGTGCTGGAGGCTGGCTTTAACTACGCCGAAACCATTGAGGCCCTGGCTTCCGTATATCAGGTTTCAAAAGCTAAAATGGAACCCGGCCGCTACCGCAACATTACAGGAAATGTGGCGACCGCATGGGGATTTCTGGCCGCTTCGGAACGTTCGGGCCGCCCGTTGTTTCTTGGCTCCTACCCCATTACCCCTGCAACCGAAATCCTGATTGAACTTGCAAAGTACAAATCGCTGGGTGCAAAAGTATTCCAGGCCGAAGATGAAATCGCCGGTATTTGCTCAGCCATCGGTGCAAGTTACACCGGATCGCTGGCCCTGACCTCAACATCAGGTCCCGGGCTTTCCCTGAAAAGCGAAGCCATCGGCCTTGCCGTTATGACGGAGCTCCCGCTTGTAATTGTGAACGTACAGCGTGGCGGCCCCAGTACGGGACTCCCCACCAAATCGGAACAGAGCGACCTTTACCAGGCACTTTTCGGACGCAACGGAGAATGCCCGGTAGTTGTAATTGCCGCTTCATCCTCGGCCAATTGTTTCTATTATGCTTACATGGCTTCAAAAATAGCCATGGAACACATGACCCCTGTCATCCTGCTTACCGACGGCTACCTTGGAAATGGTTCACAACTTTTCCGCATTCCGAAGGTGGCTGAATTGCCTGATATCAAACCTCCCATTGCCCAACCCAACGATCCGGACTTCAAGCCTTACCGCCGCAATCCGGAAACCCTTGCCCGCAAATGGGCACTGCCCGGAACTGAGGGACTGCGCCACAGGGTTGGCGGACTTGAAAAAGAAGACATCTTTGGCAATGTGTCCACCGACCCGCTTAATCACCAGAAAATGGTGGATCTGCGCGAAGCCAAGGTGCAGAAAGTTGCAGAGTTCATCCCTGAGCAGGAAATTGCAGGTGCTAAAGAGGGAGATGTGCTGGTGGTAAGCTGGGGCGGAACCTTCGGACCGGTGTCGGAAGCAGTGGAAGCCTTGCAAAAAGAAGGCAAAAGCATCAGCCATGCCCATTTTAACTACATCATGCCACTACCGAAGAATACTGCCAATGTATTAAACGGGTTCAAAAAAGTGATCGTATGTGAACTTAACAGCGGGCAGTTTGTAAACTACCTGAAAATGACCCACCCGGGACACAATTACCTGAAATACAACAAAGTTCAGGGATTGCCATTTACCGTTACCGAATTGGTCAATGTTTTTAACGCAACACTGGAGGATAAATAATCATGAACAATCAACCAAACCTGACCATAGAACGTTCTTCCGTAGAACTGACCAAAGAGGACTTTGTAAGTGACCAGATGGTTAAATGGTGCCCGGGCTGCGGTGCACACGCCATCCTCTCCTCCGTAGCCAATGTATTTCCGAAGATCGGATACCGCAAGGAAAACTTTATGTTTGTTTCCGGTATCGGTTGTTCCTCACGGTTTCCCTATTATGTTAACACTTACGGTATTCACGGCATTCACGGTCGTGCTGCCGCCATCGCTTCGGGTGTGAAAATCTCAAATCCCCATCTCAGTGTGTGGGTGGCTACCGGCGACGGTGACTCCATGGCCATCGGAGGAAACCATTTTATTCACATCATCAGAAGAAACATTGATGTGAATATCATGCTTTTCAACAACCAGATTTACGGGCTGACCAAAGGTCAGTATTCGCCCACCACGCCAATGGGAAGCATCACCAAAACTTCGCCCCAGGGAACCATTGAACATCCGTTCAATCCCGGCGAACTGGTGCTTGGTGCGCAGGGAACTTTCTTTGCCAGGGTAATTGATGCCGTGCCCAGACTCATGACCGAAGTAATGTTTGAAGCCGCCAAGCACGACGGAACTTCGGTTGTGGAAATCCTGCAGAATTGCATAATCTTTGCCGACAAAACCCATGATTCAATCACGAACAAGGAGCACCGTGACGATCGTACCATTGTCCTCCGCAACGGAGAACCCATGATCTTCGGGAAAAACAAAGACAAGGGCATCCGGCTGAACGGGACCCGTCTCGAAGTGGTGACCCTGGGCGAAAACGGCGTAACCGAGGACGATCTGCTTGTACATGATGCATACCAGCAGGATCCCGGCATACACCTGATGCTGGCAAAAATGTCATATCCCCACTTCCCGGTTGCCCTCGGCGTGATCCGTTCAGCCATGTACCCAACCTATGATGACATGGTGGAAGATCAGATCACTTATGCCAAAGCCAACCAGAAAATCAAGAATGTTGACGATCTGCTGAACAGCGGTGAAACCTGGGAAATCAAATAAAAGCAGGAGCGCTGATAATTTTAAAGGCCTGTTTCTTTCACGATGCAGGCTTTTTTTTATCAGTCAGGACATCTCCCGGCTTCAGCCATTCCGACCGTTTCAATCATGCAGGCTGATGCTGCTGTACTCCGGATATTTCCGGAACATGGCTACCACAAACGGGCACAACGGCTTGATCTTCAGTCCGCGCTGCGATGCCATTGTTACAATAGCATCCAGCAATCTTTTGCCCGCACCGGTACCACGCAACGATTCATCCACCCTTGTATGATCAACGATGATATGATCTTTCCCGCCCGAAATCCAGGTCATTTCGGCCGGTGCTCCGTTATCTCCTTCGATGAAAGCACGCCCGCTGCCTTGTGATTCAAAAAGTTGTACTTTCATAGCTTTAGTTCAGTTAATTATATAACACCCGCGAACTATAAAAGTTAGAAAAACCAGAGTAACCACAGGTTAATGACAAACCACAGAAAAAGTCGAAAACGAAAATTTCAATCCGGAAGTGGTCAAAATATTATTAGAAAGCAATACGGTCAATTACGAAACTAATTATTTTTTTTGCTCATCCGTAAATGTACCACAATTCAAATAATGATTACATTGACGAAAAA
>VSSQ01000171.1_pt1 | contig 82981 bp, 60 predicted proteins | sample 4763081 | NCBI WGS metagenome assembly VSSQ01 (sample SAMN12137344, study PRJNA551015) | bioreactor metagenome | isolation source: SDC9 anaerobic chlorinated ethene degrading culture | place: USA: Knoxville, Tennesee | collected 2015-01-01
CGGTGTAAGTCCATGTGCGGGTAATAACTTCAGGACAAGTGTTGCCATCTGAAACATCCGTGCCCGCTACGCTTCCGGTGCCATCGCAGTTGTCGTTCCAGGTAAGTTGCGTCATGGCCGGGATATCGTCAAAACATTCAACCGTAATATTCGCCGGAGCAGAAGCAAGAACCGGAGCAATATTGTCGTCAATAGTAATTATTTGTGTGCGGGTTATGGCGGCGTTGCCACAGGCGTCACTTACATTCCATGTTCTGGTTATGGTTCCACCGCAGTTGCCACCTGTTAAAGGCCCGTCTACGCCAACAACATATCCACCAGCATCGCAATTGTCAGTCCATGCGAGACTTGTCATTGCAGGGATATCGTCAAAGCATTCAACTGTAATATTAGCCGGAGCAGCAGCAAGAACCGGTGCTTCAATATCTGCTCCACTATATACAACTTCTGGATTTGGGCTAACAACATTACAGCCATCAGTTACACTATACGCATATGTTATAGACCATCCGCAATTATCACCTGAAGGTGTGGATCCAAGATAGGTTACTACCGGCGATTTGCAGTTATCGGTATATAAAGCGGCAATCGTATTTAGTGAAGGTGCCGGCGGAGCGCTGCTTTGACATAGATTACCCATATCTCCCCCCGGAAGGGTGCCGGTAAGCTGAGGAGGTTGAGTGTCATTGATATTTATTGTCTGAGTGCATTCTGTGGCATTGGTTCCATCTGTTACTGTCCATTTGCGTTGAACAGTAATTGAACATGGTGTAGTCGTCAGCACCTGATCAATGTAGCGCACCGTAATATTGTTAAAGCAATTATCTGTTGCACTGCCTTGATTGATTGCATTGCTGAATATCTCATAAGTAGTGGTTGTTGTAATTCCTGCAAAAGCAGGCTCCGTAATGTCGTAAACCGAACAACCTTCAATATTGCGGCTTACAGGGCAGGTAATCACAGGAGCAATGTTGTCAATAACGTTTACCGTAGCATTGCCGGTTGATTGACGTCCACCCAGGTCTGTTACAGTCAGAATTACATCATTCTCACCGATATCTGAACAGTCAAAGGTGTACTGTGAAAGGGTCATGCTTGCAATGCCGCAGTTATCATAACTGCCATCGTCAATATCATTGGCTGTAATCGTTACGGTTCCATCGGTGCCCAGAGTAACGGTTATATCCTGTGTAACAACGGTAGGGTACTGATTGTCGGTAACAGTTACAGTTTGAGTACAGGTTGCCGAATTACCAACATGGTCGGTTACTGTCCAGGTAACGATAGTGGTGCCTACAGGGAATTGTGCAGGCGCATTGTTAGAGATGGTTTCAATGCCGCAATTATCATTTGTTATTGGGGAACCTAAGTTAACACCCGTTGCGTAACACTGATTGAAATTGGCATTTACCGTTACAGGGCCGGGGCAGGTAATGGTTGGGTTTTCGGAATCAACTATATTTACTGTTATTGAGGCTGAGGCACTACAGTTATGGGTGTTGGTTACTTCAGCGGTGACAGTGCCAGTCGGGCCATTTCCCCAACGGACAGTCACAAAGTTCTGACCAGGACCACCACCTGCCATAATATCGCCACCGGTTACAGTCCAAAGATGGTTTGTATAAGATTGGGAAAGTGTATATGTCTGGGTTGACCGCGGACAAATATTATTTGTGAATGAATTGAATGCAGGGGTGGGATTCGGATGTACTGTTACCCTGAAGATATCTTCCTCAGCACAAAGACCCGGGATTATTGAAGCAGGAACTACTGTAGCTTTTAAGTCATAGATACCGGGAGTAGTACCCCATGTTACTGTTATATAATTATCGTTTGCGCCTCCTCCAGCAATTACTGTGCAACCTGTCGTTTCCCAGATGAATGTATAGTCCCACCAGGATAGAATTCCAACATTGTAGGTTACCGTTTCACCTTCGCAAGCGTCAGATTCAAGAATGATTTGATCTACTCCTTGTGTGTTAAAAGTTAAACTTCGTGTTACCTGACAACCATTGGCATCTGTAACTGTCAGGAGAGCTGTATAGGTCCCGTTCGGAACATTTATATTAAACCAGGGGTCATCAATATTACTTGTATATTCATTATGAATAATAGGAATAAATCCCCAAAGCCATTCAATCCATCTAAAAAGTCTTTGACCCGATCCACCACCGTCAACCCATAAATAGGTATATGGTCCAGATCCTCCCACAACGGTCGAATTAAATCTGGTGCCACACAAATCTAAAAACATTTGTGTAATCTCAAGGGTAGATTCAACCGTGACATTGGCTGTGCAAGTGGATTGATTTCCTGATCCATCGGTGACAATCAGCGTTACAGGAATGGGAACGCCGGCATTGAAATCCCCGCAATCATAAGTGGTTTGTCCTGACAATGCTAATGTTACAGGGCCGCAATTGTCATAGCTTCCGTTATTAATGTTTGCAGGTAAAAGCGTTGCCGTTCCGGTTGCCGGATTTAATGTAATGGTGTAATCCCTGCATACTGCCACCGGTGGCACCAGGTCTCTTACAGTTACGATGGCTGTACAGGTTGAACTATTTCCATTGACATCGGTCACCGTTAGCGTAACTGTGTTGTTGCCCTGATTGGCGCAGGTAAATGTATTGGGTGAAACGGTTAAAGAAGAAATACCGCAGTTGTCATAACTTCCGTTATTGACCATCTCAGGGGTGATGGTTGCATTGCCGTTTATATCAAGGTCTACAGTTATGTTCCTGCAAAGAGCAACCGGTGGCAGGTTATCAACCACCAGTACCGTAGCAGTGCAGGTTGATGAATTTCCAAAATAATCGGTTACCGTGAGTGTGACAGAATTATTGCCCAGGTTACTGCAGGTGAAAGTGTTGGGACTAACCGTCATACTTGCTATTCCGCAATTGTCGGTTGAATTGTTGTTGACGTTTTCAGGCAGAATGGTTACTGTACCAAGATCATCCAGGTAGGCCGTATAAGATTTGCACTTTGCGACGGGCGCAATAATATCTTCGAATGTTACAGTGAAGGGCGTGGGCAATGAAGCGCATCCACCTGCTTTACTTACGGTTATGAAGAACTGATAAGTGCCTGCAGTTATCCCTGCCGGTAAGGGTATTGTAAGCGGGCTGCTTGTCAGGGCTGCATTGATCACCGGAGTAAAACCGGGAACCGGAGGGGTGCCGGCCGTTATGCTGTATGTGTCCGGGCTTCCGGTTACTGTGTATGCCAACGCAAAGGAGAGGGAGCCAGGACATACACCTGAAACATTTGCAGGAGTCACTACAGGCACCGGGCTGGTGGTGATGGTTCCGGTTGCTGTGGTTTGCTGACAGGTGCCGGTGGTATGCACTATATAGGCATATGTTCCGGTTGTCGTTGGGGTTCCTGTGATGGTAAAAATACCGCTGTTATAGACGCCTGTAACACCTGCCGGAAGACCCGTTGCATAAGCTCCGGTTCCACCACCACCAATGGCATAGGTTATGGGTGTGATGGCAACATAGGTACACAAAGACTGATTGTCAGTTCCGGAAGCAGAGGTCAGTTGTATAGTGGCATCCGGGTTTACAGTGATGGTGCCTGTAGCAGTTGCGGGGGGGGTGCAGGGCCCTGTGGCAGTTACAATATAGTTAAAAGTTCCTTGAATTGTCGGTGTTCCGCTAATGGTAAAAGTGTTGCCGGTCAAAACCCCGGCAATCCCAGTGGGGAGGCCAGTCGCAGTCACATTGGCCACAGTGCCGGAAATAGTATATATAATGTTGCCAATTGGAGTGTTGATACAAACGAATTGAGTTGAGGCTCCGGAAGACAGAGTAAGAATTGGTGGCGAGTTTACTATTATGGTACCTGATGCAGAAACCTGTCCGCAAGTTCCAGTGGTTGTGATTGTATAATTAAAAATTCCTGCCGTTGTTGGTGTTCCACTGATGGTGAACACACCGGCATTGTACATTCCGGTCACTCCCGTTGGCAATGTTCCTGCTGTTATTGATGCTCCTGTTCCACCACCGCCTATAGCGTACGTGATGTTAGTTAATGGTGAATTCACACAAATTTCCTGGGCATCTGTTCCGGCTGCTGATGTGAGGCTGATGGTGGCATTGGGATTGACGGTGATGGTACCTGTGGCAGTAATGTTTCCGCATCCACCAATAAGTGTTACTGTATAACTAAAGAGACCAGTTACAGTTGGGGTGCCACTGATTGTTACGATATTGGATGCCCAGTTTCCTGCAACACCGGCCGGAAGTCCACTAAACGTAGCACCTGTAGCCAAAGTTGTTGCGTAAGTAATATTAGAAATCGGACTGTTAAAACATATTGTCTGTGCATTGGTTCCAGGAGCCGATGTCAGACTGATGGTGTTATTTGTGTTAATAGTAATTGTGCCGTTTGCTGTTACTGTTCCGCACTCTCCGGTTAAAGTAACTGTATAGTTATATCCTCCGGTTACTGTTGGCGTGCCGCTAATTGTAACATTGTTTGATGCCCAATTGCCCGTAACGCCAGCGGGCAATCCGCTGAATGTTGCGCCGGTAGCCCCTGTTGTTACATAGGTAATTGTAGTGATAGCTGAATTGAAACATACAGATTGGTTGTTGGTGCCTGAAGCCGATGTCAGGGTAATGGTGTTATTTGGCGTTACGGTTATGCTGCCTGTTGCTGTAATTGAGCCGCAGCCTGTTACTGAAACCGTATAATTAAAAGTTCCTGATGCTGTTGGAGTGCCACTGATAGTGACCACATTTGCTGCCCAATTCCCTGTAACTCCATCAGGTAGTCCACTAAAAGTAGCTCCGGAAGCGCCTGTTGTAGTATATCTTATTTGTGTAATTGCAGTATTAATACATACGGTTTGTGCATTGGTGCCATTTGCAGATGTGAGCACAATAGTGGAATTCGGGTTTACCGTAATTGTTCCCGTAGCGCTGGCTTGAGGCGTGCAAGGCCCTGTTGTTGTTACTGTATAGTTGAAAGTACCTGTGCCTGATGGAGTGCCGCTGATTGTAAAGACTTTTGAAGTTCCGTTGTAGGTTCCGGTAACACCTGCGGGCAATCCTGTTACTCCTGCTCCGGTTCCTGATCCGCCGATTAAATAAGTGATGGCTGTAATTGGTGTACTGATACATACGGTTTGACTAACTGTTCCTATAGCTGAAGTTCGTGTAATGGTTGGCAAGGGATTTATAGTAATAACAGCAGAACCATTCATATTTGAGGTACATCCGCCTGCGGTGCGGGTGGCAACCACTGTATAAGTTCCAGCCACCGTTTGGTTTCCAAAGGTTATGGCACCTCCTGTTCCGTTAATCGCAGCACCAACAGGATTTCCATCCCGGTACAGTTGATAAGTAACACCATTTTCAGAACCATCCAAGCCAACTGCCAAACCATCACCACCCAGGCAATAAGAGCCGCCGCCGGTAACATTGTAGATGGTTGGAGGCTCGCAATCATCATAGGTGATGATGACCCGACCATTAGCTCCATTACCAGGCGACTGAGTCGAAGAGAACCAACCACCTCTATAGCCCCCACCACCACCTCCTCCAGGTTCAGTTCCAGCTGCGCCTGCAACACTTGATGTTGCGCCAGCTCCTCCGTTACCTCCTCCAGCCGGAGCAAGTCCCCCATTTATTGTAGTTTGATTATTCATATAATTCCCTGCAAGGTTAGTACCAGCAGAAGACCCTCCTCCACCTCCATAATTCCCACCACTTCCTGAAGCTCCCCTACCCCCATTATATCTTGTATCTCCTACCCCTTGGCTTGCAAGTCCTTCAGCTCCTCTTGTATTTGAATTGTCAGCGACACTACCGCCACCTTTAGCCAATATTGTAGCGGGTGAGATAAACCAGGAATCATCTCCAGCGGAAGTATTTGTACTGCCTGTTCCAACATTTACGGTATATGTGTTGCCGGGCGTTACAACTAAAATGCTACGGGAATAGGCACCACCACCGCCGCCTGCCAGCGCAACATTGTATCCTGATGTCCTGGCTCCTCCTCTTCCGCCACCTCCCCAGCATTCAACTGTCACCTGGGTAACTCCGGCAGGGCAAGTCCACGTTCCTGATGAATTAAATGTCTCTTCCACCAGTGCCCTATCTCCCCCTCTTTCACTTCCCCCCAATATATCTTCCGGCAACACACTCATCGCAACCAGAGCCTCCTCTAGTATGGCGGTATCCAATTGGGGAATTTCGGGAGAAACTTCGGTTTCGGGCAGGGCGGCAAGGGTTTCGGGTGTAACCGGCTCAATTTCGGGTAGCCGGGGTTGTGTGTTAAGGGTATCTGTTGGGCTTTTTACCAGCAGCTCGCGGCCAAATACCACGGCATCAAAGCTTACGTTACGGGTGCAGAAGTCCACCAGGTAATCCACGGTGCTCCAGCCATACACTCGAATGCTGAGGGTTTGGGGGTAAGTTACGCTGAGGGTGGTTTTTACCGGCAGGTTGCGGGGCTCATGGGTGGCAACGTAGATGGTGTGTCCGATCTGCGATTTCTGCATGCGGAAGCCGTCGTAGGAGTACTGCACCGAGGTGCGCATATTCACGCGGCTCAGGCTTACTTCGAAGTTCAGCCGGTTGATTTCAAGGCTGGTACCGGGGGCGGGAGTAAGGGTGTACTCGAAGTAAGCTTCAGGGTCCTGGTTGTCGGTGTTCCATCCGTTGGCCATCACGCCGAACGCTTCGCTAAAGCGCAGGGAGTCAACGCCTTTGCCGGCAGAGAAGGTGAGTGTGGCATAGGGAGAGGGGATGGCCGTTTCGGTGGGGGAGGTGAGGGGCCAGGTAAGGACAACGGGTTGTTGTGCCTTGATATTCAGGGAGATAAGTAAAAATGATAATATTATGGAACAGGCACACGCGCGTACAGTAAAGTGCGGGATACGGGCAAGGAAAGCTGATGCGGCAGCAATGGAACGCACATTCCGGCGGCCCCTGTCAGGGGAGGAGCAGGTTCCGTGCCTTTGGCAGGGCGGACTTACGGGGACGCGTTCCGGTGATGCGGTTGCTTTCAAGCCTGTTGTGTCAGATCAGGGCAATGTTTGCTGTACCGGTCACTGTGATCGTGCGAAGATGAGGGGTAAAGACGGTCATTGCATGGGTTGATTGATGGTGAATAATGTCTCTTTTGCCGGTTGTTCGTGCCTTCCTGGGGTAAAATACTGAATGGCAATGGGTTTGGTAAGTGAAGGAGGGGCGGTCTTCAATGCCGGGTGACCGGTAAACAGCGATTGCCGGCTGGCCAGGTCCGCGGGGCGGGTGGTCAACCGGCAACAAGACGAAGTCTGAACTTCGCATCTGCAACTGAATGTGCAGCAAAACGGCCCGCGCTGAAGCGGTGCTGTTAACGTGGCCGGATATAAAGCCGGCTTCAGATTGGTTTCGTGAGAAACCCTGAAAAAGTAGGTATATTTTGCCCCCAAAATATACTGTGTTATGGGTTTAACATTCCGCCGCCGGTTTTCAGGCCGTTGGCAGTTGATTTTCCCGGTGTCAGTAATTCACTCCCGACTTCAGGTCGTTCATCCGTGACTGCCTGCTGTTTAGCGTTCTCCCAAACGCCCGTTTCCGGAAAAAACAGCGGGCTTGATGATGCTGCCCGGATGTTGTAATGTGTTTATCTGAAATCAGGATAAAAGTAATACCATTTTTAGAAAAAAACGTTAGTATAAACACGTATTTTAAGTCTGGAGAACATGTCTGACAGCGCTTTTAAAAGTAATAGGATAAAATATATATGAAGTAAAAATGTATTTATTAAGCATGAAGGGTAAAATAATTTTACTGGTTTACGGATTTGATCTCCTTTCCGGTTCAGGTTAAAATATCTTAAAGTGCTGTAAATAAATTAATTAAATAATTTTTCATTGATCTGATATTAATTTATAGCCTGTATTTAGTGAGTGGAGTGATTGGCAGTAAAAAAAAGTTTTTACACTTTTTTTGTTAAAGAATTGTTAATGGGTGCCATTTTGATATTCAAAAAGATTTTTCTTTCTGATGAAATAAATTTGTCAGTTTATACCCTGGTGAAGGTTTTTATACATCCGGATGGGTGTTTTCAGGTAGATAGTATGCTTATTTCCCCTGAAACCGGCGCGTATTTTCCACACCGGGTGGTTCCGCCTGTTTCCGGTTTATATCAGGAATGTAGTTTTTTTCTGAAAAAAGTGATCATGGTAATCGGGATTGCGACTTCTCCGTGACCACCCGGTTAGCGCGCGTCTCCGGGCGCGTGCCACGGGCATCGACAGAATCAAACCTGCATAACGTACCCCACGCAAAGGCGCCACGACGCAAAGATTTAGCTGTGTTTTCCTGATTCCTGGCTTCCTTGCTGGTCCAACCCGCTAATCAACGACCTGACCTGACAAGTTTTCTTTCTCCAGCTAGCGCGCGTCTCCGGACGCGTGCCACGGGCATCGACAGAATCAAACCTGCATAACGTACCCCACGCAAAGACGCCAGGACGCAAGGTTTATTATTACATCTTCCTGATTCCTGAGTTCCCCGCAGGGCCTGGCTGTAGCAATTAATGAACCGACCTAACAAGTTTTCTATTAACTTGTCAGGTCTTCTTTCTATCAGCTAGCGCGCGTCTCCAGACGCGTGCCACGGGCATCAACAGAATCAAACCTGCATAACGTACCCCACGCAAAGGCGCCACGACGCAAGGATTATTTTGCGAACCCGCAATTTCTGACTTCCCCGAAAGGCCTGGCTGCAACAATCAATGACCTGACCTGACAAGTTTTCTTCCTCCAGCTAGCGCGCGTCTCCGGACGCGTGCCACGGGCATCGACAGAATTAAACCTGCATAACGTGCCCCACGCAAAGGCGCAATGACGCAAAGATTTTTTTGGTTTCCCGTAATTCCTGACTTTTCAACAGGGCCTCACCCCTCCGCGACCATTGCGGTGAAAATAACCGCAGAGAACGCTGAGGCATTTTCGCAGAGGGCCGCAGAGGGAAAAAACCACAATAGCCAAAATTGTCCCGGCTACTTTGCCGGGAGTAGGGCTCAATAGATCAAACCCGGCTAGCGCGCGTCTGCAGACGCGTGCCACGGACCTATAATTGGTGAATCACGGGCCATCGATGGTGAATCTGTCCCGGTGGTCGAGCGGCGTTGGTCGAGCGGAGCCGAGACCAACCGAGACCAACTGAGATAACAATCCCGTGCCAAGACGCAATGACGCAACGATTATTTTTTGTGCCCGTAATTCCTGACTTTCTCACAGGGTCTGGCTGCAACAATTAATGAACCGGCCTGACAAGTTTTCTATTAACTTGTTAGGTCTTCTTTCTTCTGATGTTCCAATCAAAGCTTAGTGATGTCATAACAAACTGTTGACTTTCTTCTTTTTATCCGCTCAGGCCGCGGGGCCGCGCTTTCGCAACACGACTGCCTAAACTTGACCATTGTTTCAATTCGCAATATGATTATTCATTTCTTTGAATACATGCCTTGGAAGGTCAACTTTAGAAGGTCGCTTTTGCGAAAGCTGAAATATTTTTACTCTGCCTAACTTTACTGGGATTACAAAGAAAAAATGAATTTGAATTCCATTACGGGTTGCTTGCTTCCATTCCGATTTGAGCTTGACCTGACAAATATTCTTTCCGACTTGCCAGGACTTCTATTTCCTGCCTGGCCACTCCGCGACCTTTGCGTCTTCTCCGCGACCTTTGCGGTAAAAAAAACCGCAGCTAGCGCGCGTCTTCAGACGCGTGCCACGGACCTTTAACCAGCGCAGGGCCTGACCACAACAATCAACAACCCGACCTAACAAGTTTTCTTCCAACTTGTCAGCTCTTCTTTCTAATGATTTTCCAATTAATGCTTAGCGATGTCAGCACAAACTGTTGACTTTCTTCTTTTTATCCGCTCAGGCCGCGGGGCCGCGCATATTATTTTGGCCTGGACAAGGATGTTTGCGTAAGCGGGATCAACAATTAAAATAGGATTGGCCTTCCAAAAATGGCGTTAAGAAAACAGGCAGCGAAAAAATAGAGAAGAAACGCCTGCGATGATGGTTGGCGATGCACAGGTGATTTTTGTACATCGGTTTTAAGCAGCGGGAGAATGTAACAACCTTCGTTTCTTCCTGCCAAAACGCTCGCCTGTTTTCAGCCATTTTTGGGAAGCCTTGATCTTTTGGTACTTTTGGACTTGTGCTGAGCGTAGTCGAAGCATCAAGCCAAAAGTACGGAAAGTAAAAATGGGTAATCTGCTGGGAATGAGTGATTATACGTGCGGATACGCTTCAACTTGTTAAGTCTTCTTTCTACTGATGTTCCAATCAATGTTTAATGATGTCAGCACTAACTGTTGACTTTCTTCCTTTTATCCGCTCAGGCCGCGGAGCCTCGCTTTCGCAACACGACTGCCTAAACTTGACCATTTTTTCATTACTTGGCAATTCATCCAATTCTTTGAAAGTAGGTTATGGAAGGTCAACTTTAGAAGGCCGCTTATGCGAAAGCTGAAATTTTTTCGCACTGCTTTACGTTACTGGGATTACAAAGAAAAAATGAAATTGAATTTCATTACGAGTTGTTTGCCTCCATTCCGGTTTGGGCTTGACCTAACAAGTTTTCTTCTAACTTGTTAGGTCTTCTTGATTTTAGATAGTACTTAACCTCCGGATGCGTGCGAGGGTGTCCGCCACGAATGCACGAATGAAATGAGTGATTTTGCTAACCCAGCTTGGGCACGTCTTTCCGACACGTTCCACGGAGTTTCCATGGAGGTAGTTTAACCACAATAGCCAGAATAGATCACAATAGGTCATAATCTGTTCCGGCCCCTCAGCCGTGAATTTGTCCCTGCTAGTTTACCGTGATTAGATTGACTGCAATTAACCATTTACATATTTTCACATTTTCACATTTTCAAATTCTTTCATTCTCAAATCATCACATTCTCAAATCATCACATCATCCGGACTCGTGCCACGGGCATCGACAGAATCAAACCTGCATTACGTACCCCACGCAAAGGCGGTACGACGCAAGGATTTTATTTGGTTTCCTGCAATTCCTGACTTCTCAACAGGGCCTCACCACTCCGCGACCATTGCGGTGAAAATAACCGCAGAGAACGCTGGCGCATTTTCGCAGAAGGCCGCAGAGGGAAAAAACCACAATAGCCACAACTTGTCCCGGCTACTTTGCCGGGAACAGGTCACAATAGAGCACAACCTGCCCCGGCTATTTTGCCGGGATCAATCCTACTGCATTTCCATATTTTCATATTTACTCATTTGCATATTAATTCGCACTTGAACACCCGAACACCCAAACACCCAAACACCCGAACACCCATACACCTGCGTACTTCCAAAGGGTAGTATTTATACTTATTTTACGAATGCAGGAGTACAATCTGGCAATATGCGTCGTACTTTTACCTGTCAATTTATTAATATCAGTGCCAGAAAAAGATTTATTTATGAAAAGCACCATTATCAATACAGGTGAGAAGTTTATCTTAAATCATGAAGGAATGGAATCCTACCTGGCTTATCGCCGCCGGGGAGAGGTGCTGGATTTTTACAGCGCTTATGTACCGGGCTCGCTCAGGGGTAAAGGGCTCGCCTCCGATCTTATTCTTCACGGTATGCACTATGCGGTTTTGAATGGTTTGCGTGTGAGGCCTTCCCATCCGGCAGTGCTCCGCTTTCTGGAAATTAACCGCGAATGGGAGTATCTTACCGTCTACAGCCTCAATTAACCACATTGCTCGTTTTTTCTTTAATCAGTCATCCAACGGGTGACTGATTTTTTTTTGCGAAGTAATGTACCGCCAATGTTAATTTCCTGCGCTTGTCAGGAACCTGTTATTCAGTGGTTAAATAGATAAATTGTGAAAAGGTTGCCTGTGCAATTTTCCGGTTTTTGCACAGCGTCATCATCCCTGGGTTTCTCCGGGATGATGCCTTATTGCTTGGCGCCAGGTATCATTGCATAAAAATCTCCTTTTCAGGCTGCCGTCACAGGCTGAAGTTCTGTTTCCCCTTTCAAAACCAATTGGTTGGTTGATTGTTAATCTGAGGAAAACATCCAAACATGGGCTTTTCAGGCAAAGCGGTGCTTACAGCTGCCTTATATCCGTCTTTGAGATCCGTGTTTGTTTCAGGGGAAACTTAAATAATTGAAATATGGCTCTTTTGAGGCATACCTGAAACGGTTGTATGTCTGAATCATCGGTTTGATTATCTTTGTCTTATGCCGGCGAAAGTTAGAGTACGTATGCGTCCCCGGGGCCTTCAGCTGAAGGTGGCTCTGGGTTTTACCGTTGCTTTTCTTGCAGTTGCTGCAGCCGGATATCTCGTGAGGGAGAATTCCCGCACCCTCGGCGATACGGTGGCCTCGCTGTCGCAACCCGACCGGGAACTGAACAAACTCAGGGATTTGCTTGGTTTTTTGTCGGAAGCAGAGAACAACATCCGGATTTATGCCCTGACCAATGATCCCCAGTCTTTCGGGATTTATAATGACCTGATCGCCTCGGTCGAAGTGAAACTGGATTCATTGAAACTGGATGCCGGAAATGATTATTCCAGACTGATCCGTCTCGACAGCGTTTCAAGGTTGCTTGAGCAGCGGCGCGAAATGATCACGGCCTACCTTGAAGTAAAAAGCCGGAGGGAGAAGTTTGATTTTGCCGGTGAGGCCTATACGCGCATCAGATCAGTTGCGCCTGACACAAAACCCAGGCAGCTCCGCACATCAACTACCGTAGTGACGGTTTTCGATACCATCCCCGTGGAATCGCCGGTAAGCATTAGTAAAGAAGATGAAACGCGTGGTTTTTTCAACAAGGTAAAAAAGCTTTTTGCGAAAAAGCAGCAACAGGAAATTATTGAGCAACGGGAGCAGCCGGCCCTGCTTTCAACCACCCGGATGATCTCGGATACTGCCGTTTACCGCCATGATGATTCTGCAATTTTCAGCAATGTAAGGCAGGTGCTTTCGGCTGTAAAACACCGGGAGTTACAGGCATACAACCAGTTGAAAGAACAGGAGCTGAACATGCTCCGTAACAGCTCCCTGATCATCGATCAGGTGATGACCATCTTCAGGCAGCTGGAGTTTCATCAGTTAAGACTTGCCGAAAAACGGAAAAAGGAAGCAGAGGCCGCCGCAGAACGGTCAATTATGATTATCAGGGGCATTTCCATTTTATCGCTGGTACTGATACCAGTATTTGTTTACCTGATCTTCCAGGGTATCCATCGGGGCAACAGGTACCGGCGCGACCTGATCAATGCCAACCGGCAGTCGCAGGATCTTGCAAGGATAAAGGAGGAATTTCTGGCTAATATGAGCCACGAGATCAGAACCCCGCTCAGCACCATTATCGGTTTCTCGGATCAGCTGATCCATACGCCCCTCAATAAAGTGCAGCAGGAATACCTTGGCGCGGTGAGGCGTTCATCGCGCCACCTCCTCGAAACCGTAAACGATATCCTGGACCTCAGCCGCATAGGCGCCGGTAAGCTGCAGCTCGAGAAAATTCCTTTCCGCCTGAGCGATGTGCTTGAAGATGTGATACAGACATTCAGGATTACAGCCCTGGAGAAAGGACTTGAATTTGAAGCGGTCTGTAACAAAGGCAGCAATATCGTGCTGGAAGGTGACCCGTTACGACTCAGGCAGATAATGTATAACCTGATGAGCAATGCGGTGAAATTTACTTCAAAAGGGTCGGTTACGGTGCTCTGCAACATCGAGTGCAGTGCGGATGTATGTGAAGCCATCGTTGAGGTTCACGATACCGGCATAGGCATTACCGAAGATAAAATTGAGCATATCTTCGGCGATTTCAGACAGGCAGAATCATCCCTGGCCAGACAATATGGAGGTTCCGGCCTCGGCCTTGCCATCAGCCGGCGTCTGGCGCGCCTGCAGGGTGGTGACATCACTGTGGTGAGTACGCCGCACAGAGGCTCGGTATTTACCGTTCGCATTCCCTATCCGCTTTCCGACCGTGAACCGGAGACTGCGGCCACCGTTGTGCTGTCGGATGAGGTGAAATTATCGGACCGGCGGATGTTGCTGGTCGACGATGATGTGTTCAATATATTGCTGGCCAGGATCATTGCAGAAAACCATGGCATGAACGTGGAAGTGGCTTCGAATGGCAAACAGGCAATGGATATTCTTACCAGTCAATACTTTGATATTATCATGACAGACGTTCAGATGCCGGAAGTCAGCGGTATTGAATTGGTCAGGTACATCAGGACGCATGATGATCCAAAGGTTGCGCTGGCTCCGGTGATTGCCTTTACAGCAGGGAAGGTCGCCCGTTATGATCCCGGATACATGGAGGCAGGCTTTAATGAAGTGCTTCAGAAGCCCTTCAGCGAACATGATCTTTTGTCGCGGGTGGCATTTTATCTGTCAAACACCATCCCGATACCGCAACCCGGTGAACCGGATGAGGTGGTCTCCGGACGGCTCTATGATCTTCGTCAGGTTGAAACATTTTCTTCGGGCAAACCTGATCAACTTGCAAGCATTATCAGGTCATTCGTTAATACTTCCCATGCCGCTGTTCAGGAATTGTGGAATCTCAGCGAAACCGGTGATTATGAAGGTATCAGGCTGCTGGCTCACAAGCTGCTTACCAGCTACGGCCATATGGGGGTGTCGCAGGCACTGCATGTGCTGGAACAACTTGAAAATGCAGGTAACGGGGAAATCAACGAGGAGTCGGTGAAAGCACTGCTCAGAAAAATAACAGCCATCAATAACCGCCTGCATCCCCTCCTCGAATCTGAATTGCTCCGACTGTCAGGCAGCAGGGCGGAAATTGAGTAATCGCAGAACAGAATCAAAATAGAAATATCCGAAGTTGTGAGTGTATATTATTGAAATAATATAAATCTAACCAGTGAAAGCATTTGACACGAAGGAGATCGTAAAATTGTAATTTGTTCTTAATAAACATGCAACCCGCCGGGGCCGGGGTTTCTTTTGGCACTTTCCATCCTATACACATCTGACCCCGCCGGGGTCATAAACCTCAATCCAAACCCGGAAACTGACTCCGGAGGAGTCACAGGATTATAGAAAATGACCGGCATCGCGAAATACGGCCCGCCGGGGTCGGATAATTTTGTGGGATTATCCATTCATTGCACTTATAACCCCGCTGGGGAGATAAACCTCAATCCGAACTGAGATTCTGACTCCGGAGGAGTCGCAGGTGTATTGAAAATGAACATCATTGCGAAACCCGGCCCGGAGGGGTCGGATAATTTTGTGGGATTATCCATTCATTGCACTTATAACCCCGCTGGGGAGATAAACCTCAATCCGAACTGAGATTCTGACTCCGGAGGAGTCGCAGGATTATAGAAAATGACCAGCATCGCGAAATACGGCCCGCCGGGGTCGGATAAATTTGCGGGATTATCCATTCATGGCCCTCATAACCCCGCTGGGGTGATAAACCTCAATCCGAACAGAGATTCTGACTCCGGAGGAGTCGCAGGTGTATTGAAAATGAACATCATTGCGAAACCCGGCCCGGAGGGGTCGGATAATTTTGTGGGATTATCCATTCATTGCACTTATAACCCCGCTGGGGAGATAAACCTCAATCCGAACTGAGATTCTGACTCCGGAGGAGTCACATGTGTATAGAAAAATTATCATGATGGAAAACCGCGACCCCGGAGGGGTCGAATGTTTTTACAATATTGAATTGACAAACCTCTTAGAATATTTGATAAGAAGGCAATTGTAAAATTGATTGTTTTCTTAAAGCATGTGCGGCCCGCCGGGGTCGGATAAATTTGCGGGATTATCCATTCATGGCCCCTCATAACCCCGCTGGGGAGAAAAACCTCAATCCGAACTGAGATTCTGACTCCGGAGGAGTCGCAGGTGTATTGAAAATGAACATCATTGCGAAACCCGGCCCGGAGGGGTCGGATAATTTTGTGGGATTATCCATTCATTGCACTTATAACCCCGCTGGGGAGATAAACCTCAATCCGAACTGAGATTCTGACTCCGGAGGAGTCACATGTGTATAGAAAAATTATCATGATGGAAAACCGCGACCCCGGAGGGGTCGAATGTTTTTACAATATTGAATTGACAAACCTCTTAGAATATTTGATAAGAAGGCAATTGTAAAATTGATTGTTTTCTTAAAGCATGTGCGGCCCGCCGGGGTCGGATAAAATTCCGGGTATTTCCTTTCTCTTTAAATCTGAATTGCCCCGCCTGTCAGGCAGCATGTCGGAAATTGAGTAACCGTGAAACGGTCTTAAAATCTGTTTGAAGGATATTGTCTGCTGTTCAACGGGGCTGCTGGTAAAAAAATGTCTTTAATAGGATAGCGCTGAAAATAGAAATCTTTATAATTGCAATACTCCGTTGAGAATTTTTAATGAATTGATTTGCAGTGGGTTGGGAAAACTTGTTTCATGATAACAAAATATTCACAATCAAGTCATTGCTGCCTGCCCCGCCACTTTTGCGGGGTCTTTGCAGCTTGCGTCCTTACGCGATTTCTAAATTTAACGGACTATTCTAATTGGTAATTATCCTTCAATATCGTAAAGTTTCATCTTGTTATACAACGTCTTCCTGTCGATATTCAGTAGTTGGGCTGCCTTGGTTTTATTGTAATGTACCTGTTTTAATACACTGATGATGGTCGCTTTTTCCTGGGTCTCGGCCATGGACTTCAGGTTGGTGGTGGGTGGGTAAGTGCCCGGGGCTGCCAGGGGCGTTCCGGCAGGAGAGGGGATTTCGGGCGGGAGGTCTGCCATTGCAATCATGCCCGAAGTAGCGAGCAGCACCGCCCGCTTTATAACATTTTTCAACTCGCGGATGTTCCCGGGCCAGGGATATTTCAGAATGGTTTCAATAACATCCTTATCAAATCCGATGATGTTTCTGTTAAGCTCAAGGTTGGCGTTTTCAAGAAAGTATCCGGCAAAATGGATGATATCTTCTCCACGGTTCCGGAGTGGCGGAATATTGATCTTGAATTCATTGAGCCGGTGAAACAGGTCTTCCCTGAAGTTTCCCTTTTGCACAGCGGCAGCCAGGTCGTCGTTTGTGGCAACGATGATCCTCACATCCACTTCCACATCCCTGGTGCCACCTAACTTCCGCACTTTGCGCTCCTGTGTGGCCCTGAGCAACTTGATCTGGTTTTCATACGACAGGTTGCCGATCTCATCCAGAAAAAGGGTGCCTCCGTTTGCCTGCTGAAACTGCCCCTCCTTGTCCGCATGAGCGTCGGTAAACGAGCCCCTGGTGTGGCCAAACAACTCACTTGCCGCCAGTTCATTGGTCAGTGCGCCGCAATCCACCGCGATAAACGGCTTGCCACTGCGCTGGCTTTTCATATGGATCATCCTGGCCACATACTCTTTGCCGGTGCCGCTTTCTCCCTGAATAATCACCGACATATCGGTAGGGGCGATCAGGGAAATATACTGTTCCACCAACATCGCCGGCTGACTGGTGCCCCTGAGGTAGCTCAGGTTGCCGGGCAGCGGCTCCGACCTGATGCCTGATTCGTTTTTTTTCTCCTGCTGCTGTTTGCTGATGGCCTTGTTTACCGTCAGTAATAGCTCGTCGGGATTCACCGGTTTGGTGATGTAATCAAAAGCCCCGGATTTAATGGCGGTTACAGCCGACCGGATATCTCCGTAACGGGTCATTAATACGACCGGAACGCCGCGCTGTATCTTCTTGAGCTCCGCTATCAGCGTGATCCCGTCAATGTCAGGCAAACGGAAATCAGTAAGAACAATATCGAAATGATGTTCCCTTGACGCTTTTATGGCACTGCCCGCCGTGAAAACCTCCTTTACTTCAAACCCTTTATTCCCAAGATACGACTTGAGCATAAGGCAGAAAGTGGGATCATCGTCAACGATCAGGACTTTGTACATTACAGGTTGGAAATTGTCAGGCGAAAAACAAAATAAACAGCTAAGATACTAAAAAGTTGGGCAAATTGTCATATAAGCCTGAATTATTGACTGCTAACAGGCCTTGTATTAATACGGTAGTGGTTGAAAGCAGGAAATGTATGCAGATTCAGGCAATTTCGCTATCTGATGTGTTTGAAATAGAAAAAAGCAAAATCCCGATAGTGATAATTCTATCTGTAGTTCAGTGCACCATAATCTTTGAAGTTGATCGACCTTCGCATCCGCAATCTGTGTTTTCAGTTATCCCGGCAGTTTTTATGAGATCAGGTTCATTCTCCTTAAGCTTGTGTTGGTTGGCAAGAGTTCCGGGTCCAGACGTCAGCTTTCTGATAAAAAGTCAGAAAATACTGTTTGCCTTACGCCGGGCTTCAGCCCTGGTGAAAGCGGATCCCCGGACCAACCGGCTTTAGCCGAAAAGCCGGGAGAGGCCAAACCGGGGGAGCTTCCGGGCTTACCGGTACTTACTCAAGCCGGGGTAATAAACCGGCATTGAGTTTAAGTCTATGCGGAGAGGCTCCTGTATGAATGATCAATAACTCAGGCTGGACCTGAATGAAGTTTGTGCTTTACCTTAGTCGTCAGGAACAGAAGGTTAAAATATTGTGGTTATTGGCATATTTAAAATTCGGAATACTATAAGGCGCATCAAATAATTAATAAGCCCTGATTTAATTTCCGGAGCAAACCTTTATCAGATGTGCCGGAATTAAAAGTTGCTTTTGTATCATGCAGGTACCACCATCCATGTGGCTCTGGCGGCCGGAGGTGTGAGTGTGCCGGAAGTACGGGAAACCTGAGTGCATGCTTCAGTCTGGTTGCACCGGATTATTTTCTGTTTATTTGGGAAAAATCTCGCTTAAAAATGTCTCCGCCACCAACCGGTTGCCTTTGTCATTCAGGTGTACGCCATCGGTGGTCAGGATGCCTTTGTCACGGTTGTCCGGATTGTTTCTCAGGTTATAATCAAGAAATATCCGGCGCAGGTCAATCAGCTTGCAGTGTTCGTCGCCGGCCAGTTTTCTGATAATCTTAGAATACCTGTTCAGGTCTCCGTCAAGCTGATTGGTGTAATCGGTATATTCCCCGATCACTGCAGGGGTGCACAGCGCAACATCGGCGCCTGCCGCCTTGATTTTGCGGATTAAAGCCAGGTAGAAGCGTTCAAACTTGTCGGCATCGGTGCCGGTGCCCCACATCTTGTGCCATACATCGTTTACGCCGATAAAGATAAATACCATATCCGGCTTGTGCAGCAGCACATCATCTTCAAGCCGCAGATAGAGATCATAAACTTTGTTCCCTCCGATGCCGGCCCCGATCAGCTCATAACGGTCATCCATCCCTTTTTTGCTGATCTCCTGCCGCATCAGGTCAATATACCCGCCGGCGTCGTTGCCCATCTGTGTGATGGAGTCGCCGAAAAATACGATGCGGACAGGTTTCGCGGACCGGAATGTGAATGACATAATTATCAGTGAAATTAGGAAAAGTTGGAATCTGCCTGACCGGCATAGTGCTGAAGTAAATCGGGAGCGCATGTTGAAGTTGTTATTACTGGAACGGGTTTCGGAATGAAAGGTCTGCTAATGATGCAAATTTACCAAATCCGGCCACAGGAAAACAACAGACGGTGATTTATTAATCAACCGGATAATTTCAACCGTTGATTATGCTTAAATTGCGCATGTATTTTCCGGCTGCTTCTTACTGGGCATGATCAGTAACCGAAATGATTATGCATTAATGGGCTGCAGAAGGTGTCCCGTTACTCAATCATCAACAGGGAATGAAGAAACTGATTGCTATATCTATCTTATTGTCGGGACTGATTCTGAGGGGATCGCTGTCCCTGACGGCTCAAACCTCCATCGAACTGAACAAAAACTGGGAGTTCCGGCAGGCCGGGACCCTGCAGTGGTTTCCCGCCGATGTTCCGGGCACGGTCCACACTGACCTGCTGGCAAACGGATTGATAGAGGATCCATACTTCAGGCTCAACGAAAAGAATCTGCAGTGGATCGATAAGGTAAACTGGGAGTACCGCACCCGTTTCAAGCTGGATGCCGCTCAGCTACGGGCAGGCAGCCTTATGCTGCGGTTTCACGGGCTGGATACTTATGCCGCGGTAATGGTGAACGGGGCGCTTTTGTTCAATGCCGGTAATTTTCACCGTACCTGGGAAGCCGAAGCAGGAAAGCACCTGAAAGAAGGCGAAAACGAGATCTTCATCCGCTTTGAATCACCGGTAATGCAGGGATTGCTGAAACAGGAGGTCCTGGGATATGCATTGCCGGCCGACAATGATCAGTCGGAAAACGGAGGGATGGGTCCGGCAAGGATCAGTATTTTTACACGCAAGCCGGGATATCATTTCGGCTGGGATTGGGGCCCGCGCCTGGTGACCTCCGGTATCTGGCGGCCTGTGGAGCTGATCATTAACCGGACCGCACGCATCAACGATCTTTTTGTCAGGCAGGAATCGGTCACCGCAAAGGAAGCCCGGTTGTCGGCCGGTGTGGAAGTAGATGTTGAGCAGGCAGGCCTTTATAAACTTGAAATCATGATGGACGGCCTGCCGGTTGCTGCCCGTGAAATAAGCTTGTCCCCCGGAATCAGGCATTCAGCTTTTGATTTCGTTATAAAGAATCCACGTCTGTGGTGGCCCAACGGTGCCGGCAGTCAGCCGCTTTACAGTCTGAGTGCAGTGCTCAGCCTCGATGGCGTGAAAATACACGAATACTACCGCCGGATTGGTTTACGCAGCCTGAAACATGTGCGCAGGCCTGATGCCAAAGGCGGCGGAGAAAGCTTCCATTTTGAGGTAAACGGACGTCCGGTGTTTGCCAAAGGGGCCAACTATATTCCCAATGATGTCTTTCTGCCCCGGGTGGATTCATCCCGCTATGAGTTAATTGTGAAATCGGCCGCCGACGCCAATATCAACATGCTCCGGGTGTGGGGCGGCGGAATTTATGAGCATGACTATTTCTATGATCTGTGCGACAGGTATGGAATTATGGTATGGCAGGATTTTATGTTTGCCTGCGCCATGTACCCCGGAGATAAAGATTTTTTGGATAATGTGCGCCTTGAGGCCGTTGACAACATCCGGCGCCTGCGGAATCATGCCTGCCTGGCCCTGTGGTGCGGCAACAATGAGATTGAATATGCCTGGGCCGAAGGCGATTTCACGCGCGGATGGGGATGGAAGGAGAAATATGATAAAGCGCAGCAGCGTGAGATATGGAAAAGCTATGATACCATTTTTCACCATATACTGCCTGCTGCCGTGAAGCAATATGCACCGGATCATGCATACTGGCCTTCTTCGCCGACGCAGGGTGGGGGAGTGCTGGCCAACTGGAGCGGCAACCGCGGCGATGTGCACTATTGGGGCGTATGGCATGGTAAGGAGCCGATCCGGGCTTTCAGGGACTACAAGGCCCGTTTTATGAGTGAATACGGATTTCAGTCATTCCCCGAATTTAACAGTGTAAAAAAATACACCCAGCCCCCGGACTGGGACATCGAATCCCCGGTAATGGCTTCGCATCAGCGCAGCGGCATCGGCAACCTCCGCATCAGGCAGTATATGGAGCAAGATTATCAGATTCCCGAAGACTTTGAACATCTGCTCTATGTAGGTCAGTTGCTGCAGGCCGACGCCATTGGCATGGCACTCAGAACCCACCGGTCGGATATGCCTTTTTGCATGGGTTCGCTCTACTGGCAATTGAATGATGTATGGCCTGTGGCTTCCTGGTCGGGCATTGATTATTACGGAAAGTGGAAAGCGATGCATTATTTTGTAAAAGAAGCGTTGAAAAACCAGATCATTCAGGTGGTAATTGAAAATGGTAAATTATTGGTTTATGGTGTATCTGATACTGATCAGAAAACCCCGGCCGTTCTGCGCCTGAATCTTGCCGGTTTCAGCGGGCTTTCATTGTGGAACAGACCTTACAAAGTGACGCTTCCGGCAAACGGAGCTTCGCTTCTTTGCAGCATTGACCTGAAAGAACTGCCGCTCAATTACCAGGAGAATAAAGTCTTTCTGACAGCTACCCTTATGGAAGGTTCCCGGGTGATTGACCGCGAATTTGCCTGTTTTGTAAAACCCAAAGACCTCAGGCTGCCGGAGCCGGGCCTAAAATCAAGAATCAGCGACAAAGGCGACCATTTTGTGATTGAAATTTCAACCCAAAATTTTTGCAAAAACCTGATGCTCATCAGCGACAATACCGATGTGAATTTTTCGGATAACTTTTTCGATATGCAGCCGGGCGAAACCCGCCTGATTACCTGTCCGGCTACCATGCGCTGGGAAGATTTTGAGAAAGGGTTCAGGATGCTGCATCTGGGGCAGACCATGAAGCAGCCTTGATGGAAAGGCATGCGCTGAAATTCTGACGGGATTGTCCGCGCCAACATCTAACTGATTCAGCCGTTGCGGACAGGTTTTCGGCTTAGCAGGTCCTCCTGGCCGGCTTTATAAAAGAAGAACCATCCGGCTTTTTAAAAACTATTGCAGCGTTTGGCCCTGATTTCCGAAGCTCAGCTCAATAACCAGACTCTCCCCTTCGGGGGTTATGGCGCCGGCAAAGTAACGATAATCCTTTTCGGTTGCAGGGAGTATAAAGGAGTTGGCAGGTATGTAGGTGCGGTCAATGAGCTCCACAGCATATTCCGGAGCCATGATTCCCCTTCTGAAAAGCACAAATTTCACCGGTATGCTGGAGTAAACCTTATGGGATGCTTCATCAAAAGTCAGGACCGGCATTGCCCAGGCGGAAGGGTGAACTTTTTTTCCTGACGAAAGGGTAAAAGGAATCCTGATTTCATCTTTCGTCATATCGATGGAAATATTCAGATATAAATATTTCTCATCCTGCCTGATACTCCTGATCTGTCCACCCGGGATAATCTTCTTGTAATTCAGTTGTCTGGTTTTTTCTTTATTTATCCGGATGGTTAGCGGGGTATTGATAACAGTATAGTCAATTTCCCTGAATTTGTTCAGGCGGATATCAAGGAAAGCGGTTCTTCTTATCTTCTTCAGGCTAAGATATTCTATAGATTCCTTCAGATACAGGTATTCGACAGCCTGGTTATAGTCTGCTTTTGCAATACGTGCATTATCTGCGCCTTTCGCCATAGATTCGAACAACAATGACATCAGGGGGACGCCATGGGCTGCATTGTTTCTTCGGCTCATATCATGCCAGTGCATAAAATTCAGGTAGAAGCCATTGCTTTCAACAGCCAGCCTGACTTGTTCCTCAACAAAAGCAGCGGCCTGTTCCGGGGAGGCATTGTTTTGGGTGTCGGAGAAAAATCTGCCGCTGCATGGCCTGGCCCTGAGATTGCTGGTTTGCGAAAAGTCAATACGGCCGGCATGGCCGCAATTCTCTCCATACCAGGTTGCAGCCGTATCCCCTGAATCCCATGCCGTATATGCTGAATTCCGGCCACCCAGTATATAGCCGGGCAATTCTACGGCGTAGTCGGTTTTGCCACATCCGTATGAAAGCGTCGTAGGGATTCTTTGTGTTATCGCCCCGATTTCAAGAATCTTTGCGTCCAGTTTCTGCTTGTTATAGATGGCTATGCAACTGGGATAGTAAATGGAAACACCGCCTCTTCCCGTAAGGCTGAATTCATTCAGTTCATGGTTCTTTATATCATAGGCAAATACATGCAATGGAATATTGTATTTGAATGCAAGAAATTCTGCAAGGGAAGAGCCATATCTTCTGACATCGGATTTAAACGGAAGCCAGCCCGAAGGGAAATAATTGTCAGTAACCTGCAGCAAGGTGGCATCTGCGCCATTGTAATGCCTGCAAACCACCGGCCCGAGCTTTTGCTGCACCACGATGGAACGATTGGCGGAACAGGAGGCCATGACTACTGCCAATATGATGACAAATAGGCGGTTCCCAGATTTTGTGGGGAGGGGGGTGCTTTCCGTCATTGCCTGGATTCGTTATTTAGTACTTATTGATTTAATGCGGGAGCCTTTGCCGGCACCATTGTTCTAAATTTTCAGTTTCAAGCCGGACTTTTCATCAAATGGTCAATTACTGAAATCCCTTAAATTTAGGTCTGACAGAACAGTATGTGCGTGGTTAAAAGGGTTGACGGTTAATAAACTAACAGCAGGTAAATTTAGTAAAAAATGGCTCAGCAGGCCATGGCATGATTAAATCCGGGGTTTGTTCATTTGATGCGCGGCCCCGGCCCGAGGGTTATCCGGGCACGGACGAGGACGTCCGCGCCATCGGTTCGGTGATGGGTTGTCCTGGCACGGACGAGGACGTCCGCGCCACCGGTTCGGTGATGGGTTGTCCTGGCACGGACGAGGACATCCGCGCCACCGGTTCGGTGCTGGGTTATTCGGGCACGGACGAGGACGTCCGCGCCAACAGTGGTTGGGTATTCGGGCACGGACGAAGGCGTCAGAGCCAACAGATTTAGCAATTACAGTTATGTCTGCATCACTGCACAGCGGGCACTGTAAACCAGAATCTGCTTCCTTTGCCAGGGGAGCTTTGCACACCGATGTGGCCGCCGTTACGCTCAACAAACTCCTTACAAAGCATCAAACCAAGTCCGGTCCCTTTCTCTCCGGCAGTTCCCTGGGTGCTGAACTGATCGTCACCAAAAAGGGATGGAATCCTTTCCGGTTCAATGCCTATGCCGGAATCCTCCACGGAGATTTCTGTTAACTCTCCCTTAGATTTGCTGTAAACGGATATTACCCCGTTCTTTTTTGAAAATTTTAGGGCATTGGAAATCAGATTTCTCAATACGAGTGAAATCATACCGGGGTCAGCAAAGGCCTTAAGTTGCGGGTCCGTATTGTTAATAATTTCCAATACTTTCAGGCTGGCCTGGCTTTCGTACAGCCGGATGATGTTGGCAGCTGTTTCGTTGATGGTGAATGCCTTTGGGTGGCAGGTGATGCCATCGAGGTTATTTTTTGACCAGTTGAGCAGGTTGTCGAGCAATTCACCGGTCAGCAGGGTCTGAGAGGCCAGTTCGGGCAACAGTTCTTTAAACTCAGGCTCTGTAATGTCTTCATTTTGCAACAGCCTCATCAGGTTACTCAGGTTGCCGAGAGGGCCCCTGAGATCATGTGAAATAATCGAAAACAGCCTGATCCTGCTTTTGTTAACCTCCCTTAATTCATTGGCAATCCTGGAGAGTTCAAGGTTCTGTTCCTGCAATGCCGTTTGCTGTTGCCGCACCAGCCGGTCATTCCGGAAACGGTAAACAAAGTTTCTCCACAGAATCATGGAAAGGAACCAGGCAATGGCAACCGAGGTGAGCCCGTTCACATAATTGGAGAGCAGTACATCCTGAAATGGCTGGAAATGGGTAATTACAAAAAAGAAAAATGTATAGGCCATTAAATAATACAAGGCAGAGAGGAGCGGAGGTATAATCAGCACCATGGCCGTGAAGAAACACGCGATCATAAACGGGGTGATGGCATTGGTGATAAGCTGGTCGATGCCTGCGATAATGGTGCCTATCATCAGGAAAAACAGAAACATAAAATGCGGGATTGCCCTGGCGTAAGATTTATTGATCAGCCCCCGTTTCCTGATAAAAATAACGCTGAGGCCGGTAATCAGAAAAACCACAAACATGGTCGAGTGTGAGGCAATGATCCCGTTTTTCCATTGCAACGCTGTTCCCGAAGCTCCGGAATTAAAGAAATAAAACAGGATAACGTGCGCGATAGAAACGGATAATCCTATGGAAATCAGGTAAACAAGTCGACCCAGATTGACCTTCAGGGCCTCCTCTTTGCCGGCACCGCTTTCTTCCCGGTTAAACCGGAAGTCAGCCTTTGGAATTGATATTTTATGCTTCATGAGACCAACCACGCTGAACGTCTTCCTCTTTCTCGTCAAAACAACCGCATGGATTTGCGATCAAATGTAATTCAAATTAGTGAATTTCAGACAGGCCAGAATTTTTTATGAATTGCAGATGTCATTTCGGCGGCTTACCGTCGCTTAAAAAGGTGTCAGGAAGTTGAAAATGATTTTTTTACATTTTTTTAACGGGATAACGCCGGGCCCTTATAAATACTCCTGTTTTTACTCTATCAACTGCCTGATCTGCTTCAGGCATTCTCCCGGATCAACATTCAAACCCTGCAGCTGATAGGCAATTTCACCTTTTCTGTTCAGTATCTGTATAATATTCGAATGGTCAAAACCTCCGTCATCCAGGGGCTTGATCCTGACCCCCAGCACCTGGGCGATCTCCATGATGGCATCTTTATCAGCGCGGATCATTTCCCAGGTGTCGTTCAGGCGGTGGTCAGCGGCAAATTGACGCATCCTTTCCGGCGTGTCCCTTTCAGGATCCATACTGATCAGCAAAAACTGAACCTGTTTCCGCTCTTCTTCGCTCAGGGATGATTCTATGTTTTTCATGTCGGCAACTATGCGCGGACAGGCCGATGGACAATGCGTAAAAATCATTGCCGCCACAGTGGCTTTACCGCTTAAGTCAGAGAGGGCCATACTGCTGTTTCGATATGTTTCCCAATCCGACTCAAGAAGAAAAATTGATTGATCTGAAATCACTGTCCTTGCGCTATCTCCGGATACGGCAGTTTTGCAGCAGCTGCCCGTTTCTGTTTTCCGGCTGCAGGCTCCGGTAATGGCGACGATCGTTACAAGGGATAAATGAAGCAAAAGTTTTTTCATATTTCCGGTTTTGATTTAAAGTTGATTTTCTTCAGGATTTTTGGAATTCATCAGTGTCAAAAAATCATGGCTTATGATAACTGCCGGTTTGCCGCGCAACATCCTTCGCGCACCTGAAGCCAAGGCTTTGCACCACGTTGCAGGCCCTGAGGCCCGATCGCATGGCGTACCTGAGAAAAGCGGCATAATTTCCGGTATCGCCCGATTGCGAAGATCCACCTCCGCAGAAAAGGGTATTGTCGAGACTGGAATTGCCCCTTGATTCTCCGGTAGAGAGGGCGCTGTTGAAATCCCGGGTCCACTCCCAGGTTACTCCGGTCAAATCCCATACACCGTAGTAATTCTTCAGCGTGGTACCGGCTTCGGGCAATTGTGACTGGGATGGTTTTGAAATCAGCTCAAGAATCAGGGCGTAAAATCCTTCTTCATTCCTGCCGTCCGGCCTTGTCCTTCCGGCCTCCGCAACCCTTTCCCATTCGGCGGTGGTCGGCAGCCGCTTTCCCTGGCATTCGCAGTATTTCTGCGCGGCAAACCAGGAAACATTCACCACGGCACTGCCGGCGATGCCGGGTACAAAAGTTCCGTCATCTTTCCAGTGCCTGAGATACCCTGCATCTGCGAAAAGCCTCTTCACATTTTTCCTGCTCCATTGCGGATTGTCTGCAATAAACCGGCTGAAGTCCGCATTGGTTACAGGCAGCCGGTCGATCAGAAAAGCCGGGACTTTAGTGGTTTTATTGCCGGAATAAAGCGGAAGATAACTTCCCGCCGGTATCAGTGCCATGGTCTGATCCTCCTGAGCCGATGCCGGATGGTGAAGCAACTGCATCATCATCAGCAGCAAAGAAAGAATCGCACAGGAGCTGCATTTTTTCATTTATTTACGCGCTTCTTTTACCTGTTCTGCGGTTACCCTCGTGTCAGAACCATTCATGGTGCTGTATACAAAATTCAGCACTGCGGCTGTTTCCGCATCAGTGAGAGCCTGTCGCGGCATCACGCTGTTGTACTTCACCCCGTTTACGGTGATCTCGCCCGATAAGCCATTTACCACCGCCCCGATCGCCTTTTCAGGACTTTTCGCGATAAAATCACTGCCGGCAACCGGTGGAAATACACCGGCTACCCCTTTGCCATCGGCAAGGTGACAGGCGGCACAGTTTACCTGATAGAGTTTTTCGCCCATGGCCAGCTGCTGCTCCGGACTAATTTCAGCTGCCTCCGCCGATTTGCGGACTTGTTTTACTGCTTCTGCGGATGGCTGGTAGATGCCCGGTTCGCTTTTGCCTGAATAGATTTGTTTGTTTTCCTCCCCGTCAACAGCCAGGATGCCAAGCGCCCCTTTGTTAAATGCCCTGAAAATGGAGTGATCCACCAGGATAAAGTTTCCCGGTACTTCAACTTTAAACTCTGTAATGGCAGAGCCTCCGGCTGGTACCAGTGTGGTCTGTATGTCGTGGTTTTTCAGTGAACCACCTTCCATATAGACATTGTCAAAAACTTCTCCGATCACATGGAAACTTGAAACCAGGTTGGGCCCGCCGTTTCCGACGTACAAACGTACCGTTTCCCCAGCCCTGGCTTTCAGTACATTGTCCCCTGTAAGGGCGCCAACCCTGCCGTTAAAGACCACATAATCAGCCTGCTCCTTAATCGCCTTGTTCATATCGAACGCCTGCAGGCCCGACTCGCCATAACTGCCTCCGGTGTAAAAATCGCCCTGCATTACGTAAAACTCTTTGTCAACCTTCGGAAGCCCTTCTTTCGGTTCCACGAGTATCAGTCCGTACATGCCGTTGGCAATATGCATGCCCACCGGGGCGGTAGCGCAGTGATACACAAAGAGCCCGGGGTTCAGCGCAGTAAAATTGAAGGTGGCTTCATACCCCGGGGCAACAAAAGTGGCTTCGGCTCCGCCGCCCTGTCCGGTTACCGCATGTAAGTCAATGTTGTGGGGCAGTTTGTTGTCGGGATGGTTTTTCAGGTGAAATTCAACATAATCCCCTTCCCGGATGCGGATAAACGATCCCGGCACTGTACCGCCGAAAGTCCAGAACATATAACTTACCCCGTCGGCAATCTCCATCTCCTGTTCGATGATCTCCAGATCAACAATCACCTTGCTTGCATGGTCGCGCGTGATGGGGGGGGGCACAAACGGAGGCGGCGTCAGTACTGCGCGCTCCTCGCCCTTGATCTCCGTGAGATTATACTCCCTTCCGATGGTCGCTTCTCCATTTGAGATGTCAGCATTCTGACAGCCGCTGAGCAGCATAACATGCATAATGCAGGCAAATGCGATAAAGGGCAGGCTGTTTTTTTTCATAGCTCGTCGGTTTTTGAGTCAATAGTTAAACAGTATATAAGTAAATAAGTTCTCTAATACCTAAATTATTTTTTTGATCGGATCCTGTGGCAGGTTATGCGGTGTATGCATTGATCAGAGAGTGATTCGTTTCAACCGTTTGAAATGATATTCAGCGGCCTTGTCAATGGGAATCAACTTTTTCGTATCTTTAAGAAAAAAATGACACCAAAATCATCAGTCCCGGGATCGGACAAGTCCTGGATAAGGTTGACCGCAGCATACAAAACCCCTTCAACAGGTATGAGTATCTGGCAGTTAGTCAATACATTGGTTCCTTATATCGCCCTGTGGTTTGTAATGGTTTACCTGATACAAATCTCCTGGTGGCTGGTTTTACCTGTTTCCTTATTGGCTGCGGGTTTCATCGTCAGGTTATTCATAATTTTTCACGACTGCGGGCACGGGGCCTTTTTCAGGTCAAAGACGGCTGCTGACATTACCGGTATCGTGCTGGGGATTCTTACATTTACACCTTACTACCGCTGGCATCATGCACATCTGATCCATCACCGTACTGCCGGGAATCTGGATAAACGGGGTGTGGGGGATGTATGGACGCTGACGGTGGATGAATACAGGAACCTGCCGGCCCGGAAAAGGATGTTTTACAGGATCTACCGTAACCCTTTCATTATGTTTGGCATCGGAGCGGCTTTGATGTTTCTGGTTATGAACCGGTTTACAAGGAGGGACTTCAGCTGGAAGGAGAGGATCAGTGTTTATGTTACAAATCTTGGAATTGCTGTCCTTGCTGCAGGAATCAGCCTGCTGATCGGTGTTAAGAATTACCTGCTGATTCAACTTCCGGCTGTTTATTTTGCTTCAATGGCAGGCGTTTTCCTGTTTTATGTCCAGCACCAGTTTGCCGGTGTTCACTGGTATCGCGACCAGGACTGGGATTACAGTATAGTGGCCATCAACGGGGCATCCTATCTGAAGCTGCCAGGGATTTTGCAATGGTTTTCGGGCAATATCGGGTTTCATCACATACACCACCTCAGCTCGAAGATCCCGAATTATAAGCTGGAGAAATGTCAGCGCGAAAATGAAGCATTCCATCAGGTCATCCCGGTAAATTTCCGGGAAAGCATGAAATCCTTAAGCCTCAGGTTGTGGGATGAAGACAGGCAAAAACTGGTATCTTACAGGTTGGCAGGAGCTTAGTCACAGATCAGTGGGCCGGATAGGGGGCGCTGTTCAGGAAAGGAAAATTATTTTTTTCCGGTCAGTTCTATACCTTTATCGGTGAGCCGGATTAATTTTTGTTTGTAGAGCGCCCCCACGGACTTCTTGAAGTTTTTTTTGCTCATTCCGCATACCGAGTATATCTCCTCAGCCGGGCTTTTATCGTTCAGGTTCAGCGTGCCATTGTTTGCCTCAATCAGGCCGAGGATGCGTTCCGACAGTTCATCGATTTTTTCATACCCTGGTTTCTGCAGGCTGAGGTCGATTTTGCCGTCATCCCTGATTTTGGTCACATACCCCCTGATTTTCTGACCCCGCTCCAGTTCTTCAAAAACTCCGCTGGCATAAATCAGCCCTTCATGGCTGTTGTTGATGATGGCCATATAACCGATCTCGGAGGTCCGCCACAACAGCAGATCTACTTCATCAAAAGGCTGGTAGGAGGGAGCTTCTTTGCTTAAAAATCGTTCCACCCGGGAAGAACCGGCAATGCGGCCGGTCTGAGGATCGGCAAATAAATAAACAATATACGATTTTCCGGCAACCATTTTTACCGATTGTTCCCTGTACGGTACCAGCAGGTCTTTTTCGAGCCCCCAGTCGAGGAAGGCGCCTACCTCATTTACAGCCTTCGCCCTGAGAAATGCAAATTCACCAACCTGTGCCAAAGGCCTGATGGTGGTCGCGATCAGACGGTCTTCCGAATCGAAATAAATAAAAACCTCCAGATCGTCATTGGGTTTGCAGCCTTCCGGAACCCACTTCATCGGCAGAAGTATTTCGCCGGATTCACCTCCGTCGAGGTAAACGCCGAAATCTACAATTCTTGAAATGCTGAGGGTGTTGAATTTTCCGGGAACGGCCATGGGAATGCGTGTTTGCAGGTTGGGTAAATACTGCCTGCAAAGGTAGCATTTTATCGGGCCCCCGCCTTTAGAATCTGAACACAATGCCCCCGCTCACTTCCGTGACGGTGAACGGCTTACTGTCGGGTTTGATTTCGTCGGTAACCCTGTTGTCGGCGGTCCAGGTAAGGATGCTGCGCTTGTAAGAAATGGTGCGCATCCCGAAAAGTAATTGCGCTGAGGCCTGCAATCCCACCGAAAGCCCTGGCTTGTCGGTAAGCATCAGCGTGGCATGGAGTGCCGAAATGGATGACAACGCAGGTTTAAACAAGGTTTCATACCTGATTTCGCGGCGGAAATTGCCCCCTTCCTTTTTCTGCATAATCAGCAGGTTGAAAGGCAGAAATGTGCTGATTCTCAATCCGGTGCCGGCATTCAGGCTGAATTTGCTTTTTTTGTAATTCAGAAATGGCATTAATTCCAGTCCGGGGTCGTACAGGATTTGTTGCCGGTAATTCGCGTTCATGTCGGCCATCAGGCCGGTATCCCTGATCAGGTGGTATTCGTTGAATTCGTTCAGGTAAACCGGATAGGCCGAGATACCTGCTGACAGCCCCCAGGCGGTGCTGTTGCCGGCTTTACCGATAATGCGGGATGCGCTGATATTCATCTGACTGAACCTCATATCGCTCATCATCCCCAGATCTGCCATAAATGTCCATTTTTCGGATGGCGACAAGGTGAATCCAAGGCGTACAACGCCGGTACAGCCGGTATCGGCTTTGTAATTCAGATAGTTGAGAAAGTCTATGTTGTCTCTCTGCGGCTGCATATTGCGATGTGTTTCCCGGCAGGCGAAGTGCAAATGAATTTCCATTTGCTCCCCCCTGGCTGACTGGGCCGAGGCGTTTGGTGCACTTCCGGCAATCCATAGCAGAAGGATAAGGAAGGCAGGGGAGTAGTTCAGGACGGGACGGTTCATGGGCGGATGGTAATCAGGGTGGTGGTGTCGGTGAGGATGCTACCGTCGGACAAGGTAAACCGCATCGCAAAGCGGGCGAAGGGTGACTGTACCTCAGGTTTCAGGAAAAGTCCGAAGGATTCGATGCCGCCGTCGTAATAGATTTTATTTTCTGTCTGGCTGCAGAGCATTTCCGGGGTAATGTAAACCCCGTCACCGGCGTAATTGCCCCTGAGACTGGCCACGAACAACCCGCTGATTTCGGTACCGGCAGCAACCTGGTCCGAAATGGGGAACAGCGTGGTAATGCTGATATTTGTCAGGTGCACCCTTGCCTGCATGGGATAGGCACAGTCGCAGCTCATGGCTGTTGCACGGCTGAATCCGGCGTTGGTTTTTACAGGTAGGGCTGCATAATACCAGTATCCGGTGGAATCATACAGCGAAACCTCAAAAGCCACCGCTGCAGCACGCATGGTGTCGGAGGGTGAGGTTACCGGAACTGAGCCGCTGTTGTTGAGGTTTGTGATGCCGGTTTTGTTAAAACTGAAAAATGTTGCCGGCCCATCGCAGTCGCAACACCCTGGAATAATCCTGATCAGGTTGAAAATCAACAGAATAAATAAAGTTTTACGAATGATTTTCATTGACTTTGTGTGGTGAGTTTGATTGAAATGATTTCTGTCAGCATAACCGGGGCTGCATCTGTATGCGAATATACACCGGATTATCTTTTCCTGCAATGCGTTCAGCAATTTAGCGTCAGTAATGTAATGTCATGAATAACAAGGTTATATATTAATTCTTGTTTTATATCAATCAGGGTTTAGAACATAAACATTGCAGATGTGTTGATATTTTTATAACTTTCGGTTTTGTAAAAAATTTTTTCCGGGCGGTAGTTTTTACAAATATCAGCCCTTTCCGTCCGGATTGAGTCATGCCTCACGTTAATCCTAAAAACAATTTCCTATGAGAAGAATTCGTCTGTTAGTCATGTTACTTCTTTTTGCAGGTTTTTCCGGCCTGTCAGATGCCCAGGAGTTCACCAATTATATCTCCTGTAAGGTGGACGGGAAAGAGTACAAAGCGGAAGCCCGCCGCCTGAAGATTCCGGTGAGGGGCTTTGAATATCTTGCCATTGCCTCATTTCAGGTGAGCCCCGATGTTCAGGTGTGGATCAGGTTGTATTATTTTTCCGACAGTCTGAAGCCCGGCACTTATCAGATTTTCGACGAGAATGATCTGGAGTCTGAATCGAAAAAGAAAGCCGATATGGCCAGGGTATGGGCTTTGGTTGATTATACGGAGGAAACCAAAGGTTTGGGTCACGCTTTTCATGACGGAGAATCGCTTTCGGGCACCGTAACCATCGGCAGAATTTCCTCTACCTCTGTCGAAGGCTCCTTTGAAGCCACATTGCGTGGTGTTTACTATAAGAAACGTGCGGTGGCAACCATGACAGGTTCCGGGATCAAAGCAAATCTAGAAAGAAAGGCGTTCACGAAGGCAGGTGCCGGAATGCTTGTCAATGCAGGGCCTCACGACCATGACAATACCAGGAAATCGGATGAAACGGATACGATCGTTCTGAGTGAGGGCCGCTTTTTTGTTGACTGGAGTAAGCCGGAAAAGGAAGAAAAATAATTTTCCGGACTTCCGGCAGGCCGCGGAATTATCTATTATGGAAGTCGGAAAACAAGGGGATCTGAGGTAAAATGTTTATCCGAACAGTAGTCTGAAAACCTCTTCCACTTTACCCACGGGCTGGATTTTTATTTCTTTTGCCTGGCTCTTGGCCGCTTTCAGGTTAAGTTTAGAAATTACAATGGTTTCAAAGCCGAGTTTCCCGGCTTCCGAAACCCTCTGTTCCACGCGGGTCACAGGCCTGATTTCGCCCGAAAGTCCGACTTCGGCGGCGAAGCACGTTTTGGAGCTGACGGGAATGTCAATACTGGAGGAAAGAACGGCGCTTACCACTGCCAGGTCTGTTGCCGGGTCGTCCACCCTCAGGCCACCGGCAATATTCAGAAATACATCTTTGGCGCCCAGTTTGAATCCGCTGCGTTTTTCGAGTACGGCCAGCAGCATGTTGAGCCTGCGGGTGTCGAAACCCGTGCAGGAACGCTGCGGCGTACCATAAGCTGCGGTGCTCACCAGGGCCTGTGTTTCGATCAGCATGGGGCGCAAGCCTTCGATGGTAGCCGCCACGGTTGTACCACTGACGGGTTCCTCGTGCTGGGTAATCAGGATTTCAGAAGGATTTGAAACTTCCCTGAGCCCATCGCCCTGCATTTCATAGATTCCCAGTTCAGATGTGCTGCCGAAACGGTTTTTCACGGACCTCAGAATACGATACCCGTAGTTGCGGTCGCCCTCGAACTGGAGAACGGTATCAACCATATGCTCCAGCAGCTTTGGCCCGGCCAGCGATCCCTCTTTAGTAATGTGTCCGATGAGAAAAACCGGTACGTTGGCGGTTTTTGCAAAGCGCTGAAGTTCTGAGGCCGTTTCGCGGATCTGCGAAATGCTGCCCGCCGAAGCATCAATATTCTCACTGGTAAGGGTCTGGATGGAGTCAATGATGACCACTCCCGGATTCAGTCCGGCAATATGGTTCAAGATGCCGGTTGTTGAGGTTTCCGTGAGGATGTAACATTCGTTTTTGCCCATACCCAGCCGTTCTGCCCGCATCCTGATCTGCTGCTCACTCTCTTCGCCTGAAACATAGAGCACCCTGGTGCCGGGCATAGTCAACGCCACCTGTAGCATCAGGGTTGATTTTCCTATACCGGGTTCACCTCCGACCAGTATTACGCTTCCCTGCACCAGGCCGCCGCCGAGTACCCTGTTCAGTTCCTGGTTGTGGGTGTCAATCCTGCTTTCGCTGCTGAATTCAATCCCGGTGATCAGGGTGGGTACAGCCGTTTTACGGGATGTGGCCAGAACGGGCGAGCCGGGCTCCAGGCGCTGGATAACCTCCTCGATATAGGTGTTCCACTCTCCGCACGAAGGGCATTTGCCAATCCATTTGGGCGACTGGGCGCCGCAGTTACGGCAGAAAAAAGCAGTTCGGGTTTTGGCCATGGGATTTATCGGTTATTTTATCAGTCACTAAATATGCCAATCCGGAGTAAAGACCGCAGTGATAAATAATGACGTCAGCGGGATCCGGGCAGACGGTCGCTTACCTTGTTTCTGAATAGGAACAACTATTGTGATTCCCTTTCCCTGATTCTTTTCTCAATCAGGCTTGTAGAGTAACCGGGCAGGTATTCAAGCGTCTCCACTTTTCCGCCCTTTGCTTTCACGATGTCATATCCTGCGATATCTTCCGCACGGTAATCGGCACCCTTGACCAGGATATCCGGCTGTATGGCGCTGATCAGGTTGTAGGGGGTGTCTTCGTCAAACAACACAACTGCATCGACAAAACTGAATGACGCAATGATCATGGCCCTGGCATTCTCATCGTTGATGGGGCGGTGAGGTCCTTTCAGCCTGCGGGTGGATGCATCGGTGTTCAGACCGATGATCAGTTTGTTTCCAAGGCCGGCGGCCTTTGCCAGGTAGTCGATGTGGCCAAGGTGAATAATGTCGAAACACCCGTTGGTGAAAACAATCTTCTGATCCCGGAAACGCCAGTAGGCGAGCACGCGGTCCAGCTCAGGCTGTCTCAGTATTTTTCGTTGGATGACTTCCGGTTTTGTCATTTATGCTTTTATTTAGAACTGGAAGTAAAATTAAAGAAAATACCCCCGCAATAATAATCATTATGGTTTGTGAGGCCCATATCAGCCATCCCATGGCATAACCCCTGGTTTCGGGGATATTCCACAAAAACAGGGTTTCTGCAACAATGGCCGGATAAATGCCTATGCCTCCCTGTACAATCATGATCCCGATGGAGCCGAATACCAGCACAGTTAAGCCTGCGTCAAGTCCCAGTCCGAAGGTTTCCTCCAGGCTGAAAAATACTACCCAGGCCATCAACAGATACAGAACCCATATGGCAATCGTGTAAACGAGAAAAATCAAAGGCTTCCTGATCTTTGTCAATGAACGCATTCCTTCAAGCAGCCCGGATAACAGGTTGTATATCTTCTTGTAAAATGCGGTATGCCTGAAGTTTCTGTAGACTATAAAGGCTGTGAGCAAACCGGCAAACATAAAGATCAGGGCCAGCCAGGTAATGTAGCTGCCGCCGGAAAAGTCAAAATTAAATTTATTCTGAAGAGGTGAGTAAATTTTTTGCTCAATATACGCATGTATCTTACCCGTCTGGGTTATGATCAATAATAAGAACAGCAGTAAAAAACTTAGCATATCGATCACCCGTTCGGTGATCACGGTGCCGAAAGATTTATTAAAGGGTATTTTTTCATACCGGGTGAGTATGCCGCAGCGGCTCACTTCTCCAAGCCTTGGGAGGGCAAGGTTGGCAAGGTAGCCGATCATTACAGCCATAAATACATTGCTGGTCTTCGGGTGGTAGCCCATGGGCTCCATCAGGATTTTCCATCTCAGGGTTCTGAAAATATGACTGAAAATGCCCAGTACAAAAGCCAGGATAATCCAGGAATAATTAACCTGCCGGAATGATTCAAATATTTCCTTTTTCTGATCCGGGCTCAGGTTTCTCACGAAAAGCCAGATGAAGAAAACCCCGAGGCCCAGGAAAAACGTGAAACGGAGGATATTTCGGAGGTTTTTTTTCAAAGCGGCTTAAACGAGGCGGTTTTTGCTGTCGGGGAATACGATGGCCGGTTTGAAAAGCCTGGCTTCTTCAGGGGTCATTTGGGCGAATGCGGCAATGATGATCAGATCACCGGCAACGGCTTTACGCGCGGCAGCGCCGTTGAGCGAGATCATTCCGCTTCCCCTTTCCCCTTTGATTACGTAAGTTTCGAGCCGTTCGCCGTTGTTGATATTCAGCACCTGAACTTTTTCAAATTCAACAAGGTTGGCTGCCTCCATAAGGTTTTCGTCTATGCCGATACTTCCGATATAGTGGAGGTTGGCTTCGGTGATGGTGGCCCTGTGGATTTTGGATTTTAAAATCTCTATGGTCATAGTGATGCAAAAATACTCAAATTAATCGAATGTTGTCAATCAGCCTTATTTCACCCGCGAAAACAGCGATGAATGCACGGTCGCCCGGTGCTGTTTTTCCGTTTACAGGCTGAAGGGTTTCTCCGTTGGCAATCGAGAAGTATTCCAGCCTGAGCAGGGGATGGCTTTCAAATTTATAGGTAACAAATTTTGTAATCTCCTCCGCGGTGTGGTTTCCGGCTAGATTTATCGCTTCTTCCAGTACCAGGTGGATATAAGGCGCGGCTTTTCGCATTTCGGCCGTAAGCCTTTCATTCCGCGAACTGCGCGCCAGGCCGTCAGGCTCCCGGCTGATGGGGCAGGCGACAATTTCAATGCCGGGATGCTCCATCCGGGCGAGTTCTTTGATGATCTGCAGCTGCTGATAATCCTTTTCCCCGAAATAGGCGCGGTGTGGTAGGGCAATGTTGAACAGCTTGTCGACAACCACGGCAACGCCGTTAAAATGTCCGGGCCTGAAGGCACCTTCCATCACGAGGGCGAGGGGGCCGAAATCAAACTGCTTTTGCTCTTCTCCTGCGTACATTTCTGATACTTCAGGCGCAAATACGGCTGTACATCCTTCCGGTTCCAGCAGCCTTAGGTCCTGTTCCAGACTTCTGGGATATTTTTTAAGATCTTCCGGATTGTTGAACTGTATCGGATTTACAAAAATGCTCACCAGCACGGCATCATTCTCTGAGGCGGCTTTTCGCACCAGCGACAGATGTCCTTCATGCAGGGCTCCCATGGTCGGGACAAAACCTATTTTAAGCCCGTTTTCCCTCAATGATCCGGCAAAATCGCGGGTTTCCCGGATTGTGTTAAAAAGTTTCATCATGATATTATTGTACGGCCCTGAATCAATTGCGCGGGGCAGCAGCCCTGCCGTTGAGGATGTTCATAAAATCGCGCTCAAGCGATTCAACCGGAGATTCAATGATACGGCCGGTCTCTTCGCCCTCCCTTGAAAAAATAAAGGTCGGGACAAGCTGAATGTCGTAATCGCCTATGCAGAAATCCTTTGCCTTTTTATCCCTGTCAACGGCAACCATGTAAATCCTGTCGGCAGGATATTCAAGCAGGTCGAGAATCTTCATAAAACGCGGCACCTGCTCCCGGCTGTCGCTGCACCAGGTGCCAAGGGCAATAAATACCCATGGGTAATCCTTGCTGTGAAACTTTAAATGCTCCACAACCAGGTTGTCCGGTTGATACTGGTTGTATTCCTGATAAAACCAGTCGCCCATCCCGGCAAGGCCTTCGCGGGTAACTGTTCCGATAAGGATTTCCCTGCCCGATTTTTCATCGTTTACCCGTTGGTTTTCCTGTGCATTCAGGTTGAACACCATAAACAGCAATGTAGAGATTAGGGTTAATGATTTTCTCATGCTGAAGGATTTATACAATTAACAAATTTTCCGGTAATTGGTTGGCTGCAAAAGAAGCACAAAAGTAGAAAAGGTTTTGATATGTATCAAAACCTTTTCCGGGGTATTCAGATAATGTCAGGGCAATAGCTACAAAGACCCTGAATCATAGGCTTTTTCCCCGTGCAGGGAGTCGTCCAGGCCAAGAATTTCGTCACTTTCGCTTACCCTTACCGGAGTGACCAGGTTAATGATTGCAAGCATCAGGTAAGTAAATATAAAGGCATAGGCGGAAGCACCCGCAACAGCAATTAATTGTTTTAAAAACAAGCTGGTCTCTCCGAAAATAAGTCCCTGGCTGCTGACCGCAGGATTGATGGCGCTGGTGGCAAAAACACCCAGTAAAATGGTGCCCAGCACCCCTCCGACACCGTGTACTCCCCACACATCCAGGGCGTCGTCCCATCCAAGTTTATTTTTAAGGTGTACGGCAAAATAGCATACCAGGCCTGAGGTAATTCCGATGATAGCAGCAGCCCAAAGAGGTACAAAGCCTGCGGCCGGCGTTATTGTTGCGAGTCCGGCCACTGCTCCGGTCAGTAAACCGATGAATTTTGGTTTGCGGGATCTTGTCCACTCGATGATAAGCCAGGTGATGGTTGCAAATGAAGCGGCAATGTCAGTATTGGCAAATGCCTGTACCGTGATGTTATCGACTGAAAGTTCACTTCCGGCATTGAAACCATACCATCCGAACCACAACAACCCTGTCCCGATCGCAACCAGCGGTATGCTGTTTGGCGTAGAGTCTTTGTCAGAACGGGCTCCGACATAGAATACCGATGCAAGGGCGGCAAACCCTGCGGTGGCATGAACCACGATGCCTCCGGCAAAATCGAGTACACCCCACTGGGCAAGCATGCCACCTCCCCATACCATATGTACAAACGGATAATAAACCAGTACCTGCCAAACTACCAGAAAGATCAGGTACGATTTAAAGGTAACCCTGCCCACAAAAGCGCCGGTGATCAACGCAGGCGTAATGATGGCAAACATCATCTGGTAAAGGAAAAATACAAGCTCAGGGATTTTTCCGTTCCCTGAAAAAATGCTGTTGAGGTCCACTCCATTAAGGAATGCTTTGTCAAAATTACCAATAAGGGCCCCGTCTCCGCTGAAACAAAGTGAATACCCAAACGCAAACCACAGTATGGTAGTCACCCCGAGAGAAACAAAACTCTGGATCATAATTCCAAGAATATTCCTTTTTGTGGCAAGTCCGCCATAAAAAAAGGCCAGGCCCGGCGTCATAAGCATCACAAGACTGGTTGCAAGCAACATGAATCCGGTGTTCCCGGTCCTTCCGATTTCATTTAAAATTTCAGTTTCCATTGTTATAGGTTTTATTGTGTTTGCTGTTTCAGAACGAAATGCCAAAAACCAGGAAAATATTTTCAGCTTGCGGATTTATAATAAATGAGGTGCTGACCGGCAGACTGAATTTGTCAGTGACCGTAATTTCCCTGTTTACCGTTATGCCCATGTTGATTACGCCGGCATAAGGTCCGTAGTATCCGGTTTCTCCCTTGTCACTGTCGGGATTGTCTGGTGTGAATCCTATGAATAAACTGTAATCTGTTTCTTGGCATTTGCCGTTATAGCCGAGTTCAAAATACGTTGAATGCCGGAGATCGCCGTTTGCTTTACGGGCATCTGCCCCCCATAAGTTTATGGCGGCCAGCAGGCTGAAAGGGATTTTTTCCGTTCCGTTAAATGAAAGCGAAGCTTCCAGCACATGGCCGGTCTTATCCTTGTTATACTCAAAGTAGTTGTTGTTGCTTATTGCTTCGTCTGGCAGAAAATAGTCAGTAATGGTGAAGGTGAGCATTTCCCTGAATGCATAGCTCAGGTAAAGGTCCGTTTCCTGCACCGTGAGGCCATCACTCATCGAGAAAGCCCCCCAGGATCCTAACGTAAAACTGCCGGCAGTCATTTCAAGTGTTGGTTGAATGCTGGGTGATGAACCTCCGGGGTTAAGACCTCGCCAGATATATCGGCTCATAAGATCAACGCCGGAGTTGAATGCAACCTTTGACTGCGCATTCAGAATTTCCGGGCTTATTAGAATAACTGCTGTGATAAGGACGAATAAAGTCGCCGATGGTTTTCTTTTCATGGAAGTTGTGAATTTGTGGATAATGCTGACAGGTTTCTGACCAGACAAATTTTAGAACTCTTACCTTGTCCGGCAATACTGTAATTACAGAATCTTTATACGTAATGCACTTAATTTATGTTAAGGGATAAACTTAAAACTGCCATGTGAATGCATGATAACAGATTAAAAAGCAATGATATGCATATTCATTGCAGACGATTTGGCGGGTCTGTAAAGTGTATACTCAAGATATGACATGCCGGTAATAAATGGTTGAACCAGGATAAAGCCATTAAGAATTCCTGAACGAGTATATGTTTGACATCAGCACAAAAAAATTGCGCAAAACAAGCACTGAACCCTGATAGCCAACCCTACATCAACGGTTCAGCCCAACCGGTAATCCTGGTTAAACATCCGGATACACGGACGGCGACGGATACTGACTACTCATGAGTTAACGGTATATGCAAGCGGTTTCCGGAAGATGATTGCGGACAGGAAATACGGGGGCAGAGAAGATAAATGCAGATCATATTTCCACAATATGATTTTTTATGGCAAATTTTATCAGATCAACCGGAGATTTAAGATTGATCTTCTGCATGATGTGGTTCTTATGCGATTCAACTGTCCGTGGGCTGATAAATAACCGTGTGCCGATCTCTGAATTGGAAAAACCTTCCGCAAAAAGCCTTAATACTTCAAGCTCTCTTTTCGAAAGGCTATGCTCCCGGATATCATTTTCCGTTTCTGCATTTTTTGCTTTATTGATGTAACTTTTTAATATGATGTTTGATATGGTTTCATTGAAATATTCCCTGCCCTGGCTTATACTCCTGATGGCCTCAAGCAATTCGGGCTGAGAGATATTCTTTGGCAGATATCCATGAGCTCCGGCTTTAATGGCATTGAAAATGTACTCTTCAGTTGTGTACATCGACAGGAACAATACCTTTATTTGTGGATATTCCGTTCTGAGTCTTTCACAAATTTCGATGCCCGAAAGGTCGGGCATCGAAATGTCAAGAAGAATGATATCGGCAGTCGTCAGGCTGAGCAACCTGAATAATTCAGAACCATTACTGGCTTCTCCAATAATAACGATATCCTCCTGTTCTGACAATAATGCTTTTATTCCATCACGGACAATGGTATGGTCATCTGCGATGATAACACTTGTTTTCATAGGTTTTTGTTTAACGGGATAATAATCTGAACGCTTGTTCCTGAGCCTGGCGCTGAAATGATCTGTGCCTCTCCGTTTAGCAGGCCGGCCCTTTCCTTTATATTGATCAGCCCGTGCCCTTTCGAAACACAGGGGGAGTCCGGGTCAAAACCTTTGCCGTCATCAGCAATACATAACCTGAGTTGGTCATCGATGATGGAGGAGCTGATCGTAATGCGGCGGGCTTCGGCATGTTTTGCGGCATTATTCAGTGCTTCCTGTATAATTCTGAACAGGTAGAGTTTAACCTTTCTTCCGCTGATCTTCCCGGGAAGGTCGCCAGTAATTTCCACTGAGAGCCCATGGGTTTCACTAATGTTGTTGCAGAGGTTCTGAATGGCTGATTTTAAACCGAATTCGGCCAGTGACGGAGGCATCAGTGCATTGGAAATTGCCCTGACCTCATCGATCAGGCTGTCGGTTAGGGTAGTCAGGGTATGGAAATGCTGTTGATTTTTTTCGGAAATCCCGTTTTCGAGTAGCGCCAGCTTCAGCCGGATGGCGATCAGGCTTTGCCCTATACCGTCGTGAAGTTCACGCGAAAGCCGCTGCCTTTCCTTGTCCTGTCCGTCAATCGATGATCTCAGCCGGTTCATGCGCTCCGATTGCAGGGCCTTGTCTTTTTCGTGAAGACTGTTTGCCATCAGGTTAAAGGCTTCAGTTAATTCACCGATTTCATCACTTGATGAAACACTGAGCGCTGTTTCAAGCTTTCCTTCTCCCATGTCAACCACGGCTTCCTTCAGTTTAACCAGTGGCCTGGTGATCCTGCTGCTTATAACATAAGTAAGGATAAAAAACGCCAGGGCGGTAAATATCCCGAAAAGGATAATCTTATTCCGGATACCGTTTATTGAGGAGACCGCTTCCTGATAATCTATTTCGGCAAGAATAACCCAATCCAGCCCCGGTATTGACAAACGGCTATATGAACTGAGCACTTCAACTTTACGATAGTCCTTTGCCCGCTCGCGTCCCTGTGCCCGGCTGAAAGCATTTCGCGCGGGAATGGTTTGAACGTGGGTGTTCATAATTGAATGGGAGATAAATCTGGACTGGCTCCTCATTATGAAATCCTGTCCGACCAGGTAAACCTCCCCGCTATATCCAAGGCCTCCTATCGGAGTCTCAGGGGGGAGCAACTTGTCGATCTGTGTTTGCCTGACAGGCAAAATCAGGATGCCCGCAACCTTGCCATGTATCGTGACCGGACAAACAACTGACAGAGGAATTAAATCTCCTTTATCGGATACAGCGTAATCTGAAATATAATGAGTGAATTCCTGCGCTGAAGGTCTTGGCCTGTTAAGTCCCGGGATCATCCTGAATGCGGTGTCGGACTGGCGGCTGAAGATAATATTTCCGGAAATATCGGTCATTGTAATCCCGGAGAAATTTCCTGATGATAGGATATTCCTGAAGTGGTTGTCGCTGAAAGGGAAAGTCTTGTACCCCTGCCCGGGCGGGTTGCTGATGAATAATTCCTGAATGGCCGGAGATGAAGCGATAATTGCCGCTTCCCTGATCCTTTCGGCAAAATAGGACTCAACCCTGTTCTGCCTGGCCAACCTGATTGAAGTCAGGTGGTCATAGGTGCGTTCGATCAGGGCCTTGCGGGCAGGAAAGTACGAAAACAAGCCGATCGTTACAATTGATGCAGTTCCGAGCGCAAGAAAATATAAGATCAGTTTCTCAGTGAGGGTACTCCTTTTCACGTTATGTTTTTAATGCCTCAAACCTAATGATTTTTTTTATTCACCGGAATTACATCCGGAATCTGAAGGATATATTTAACTACATGATAGTCAAGAATGAAGCGATAATTCCTTGTAAATGACTGAACAAATTTATTTTTCAGGGGTTTAAAAGATGCTAACTATCTGAGCAGGGACTAGTTGTACTGTTAACACTAATTCAATATGCTGGATGTCAAATAGATGCAAAGCAAATGGTTCTTATGCTCAGATTTGCATTAATGAATGTTCACAATTATATTTGCGCCCGCTAATAAGTTTCCTTCTTAACGACAAGGAGTGATCAAATGGGAAAAATTGGAATTTTTTACGGGGGAAGCCCCAAAGGGAGTACGCATAAAGCTGCCCAGTATATTGGAAAAAACTTTGGTAAAGGTCAGGTCGAATACCACAATGTAAGTTCAGCCACACGTGAAGACCTTGAAAAGTACGATTGCCTGATCCTGGGTACTTCTGCCTGGGGTATAGGGGAGATGCATCAGGACTGGGAACGCTTTATCGATGTGCTGGTTGAAGCGAAAATTGAAGATAAGAAAATCGCTATTTTCGGTCTCGGCGACCAGGTTGAATATCCTGAGAGTTTTGTGGATGGCATGGGAACCGTCTTTTGTCGTTTGCCGTTCAAGGAAAACGTGGTCGGTTACTGGCCTACCAAGGGCTATTCCTATTATTTTTCGACAGCCGAAAAAGATGGTAAATTTGTTGGCCTGGCCCTTGACGAAGACAGTCAGCCTGAACTTACCGAGGAAAGGATTTCTAAATGGGTGAGCCAGCTCCGAGAGGAGTTTCAGCTTAATTAAGCAGCTGAATAAGAGATTCCGGGATTGCTTCACAGCAGCAATTCATTAAGCCGGATATTAAGCATATTGAGAGCCGGGGGTCTCCCGGCTTTGCTTCTTTTTTGGTAATTTGATATTTGATGTGCTGAAATAAATATGGTGACTTTGGTTAGATTACTTCGTTGATAGTTCCTGATGAATTGACTTACAGCTAATAATGAAGACTTGCACAGAGATAACAAATCATTCAAGATCAAGTCATTGTGTCCTTGCCGCTTGCATCCTTGCGTGAAGCTTAGTTTTAATGGACTATTTTTAACGAACAATCCTTCATTTTGGCAACCGGTAAACTTATACGGGTAATCCTGACCGGTTTTTTTTTACTTTTGCATACCTTGCCATTGTAATAATTTGATTTAAATCTGAATGAAATACATAACCTCCCGACTTATTGCGGTTTTTTTTGTGCTGGGCGTTTTCCGTCTTTCTGCACAGGAAACTGCCGTCCGGCCCGACAGGCTTCAGAAACACATTGAATACCTTGCCTCAGAGCAACTTGCCGGACGTAAAGCCGGAACTCCGGGTGATTCAATGGCCGCAGCATACATACGTGATCAGTTCAGGGCTGCCGGTGCAACGCTGATGCTGCATGAAGGGTACCAGTATTTCAGCCTGGTAGCTGATGTAAAGGCCGGTGAAAAAAACTCCTTTACAGCCGGTGGCAGAACATTCACGCCTGAAAAGGATTTTCAGCCGTTTTCTTTCTCCGCTTCTGCCGGAGCAGTTGCACCCCTGGTTTTTGCCGGGTTTGGGATTGCCGGAGCAAGCGGGGAATTGAAATGGGATGATTTTTCCGGTTTCGATTTACGTGATAAATGGGTGATGGCCCTGCGGGGAGATCCGGAGCCTGAAAATCCGAACAGCGCCTTTATTCCCCTCTCCACCGACAGGGCTAAGGCCCTGAGCGTCCGCGACCGTGGCGCAGCCGGTCTGTTGCTGGTTTCTCCTTCATCCATCGAACGTTCAGATCGTACCATTGATATCGCATTCGATAAGTCGGTATCTGATGCAGGGATTCCTGTAGTCAGCATTACCCGCAATCTGGCAGCTTTACTGCTCGGGCTGCCCGGCTCAGCCGTTGATTCTCTTGAGAAGTCTATGCTTGCCGGGCGGAAAAGCATCAATTTTTATGGAAAAACTGAGGTTTCTGTAACTACGGATGTGGTTCGCAGCAGGGTGAAAAGCCGTAATGTAGTAGCGATGATCCCCGGGAGCGACCCTCAGTTGAAAAATGAATTTATCGTGATTGGCGCCCATTACGATCATCTGGGCATGGGTGGCCCGGGATCGGGTTCACGGTTGATTGATACCACAGCGGTGCACGGTGGCGCCGATGACAATGCTTCAGGCGTGGCTTCCCTTATCGAACTGGTCGCTCTGTTTGGAGAGCCGGGTATAAACTCCGGCCGGAGCATTTTATTTGTTGCTTTTGGCGCTGAAGAAATGGGGTTACTGGGCGCCCGGCATTTTGTCTCGGAATCGCCGGTAAGCCTGAAATCAGTAAAAGCAATGATCAACATGGATATGGTTGGCCGGCTGAGGGTTGATGAGCCTGTTGTGACCGTTTCCGGTACTGGAACTTTCACAGTGGCTGATTCACTGCTGGATATCGTTTCCGTAAACAGGCCATTTACTGTTAAACGCTCACCTGATGGCTTCGGGCCTTCAGACCATGCCGCTTTTTACGGGGAAGGAATCCCTGTTTTGTTTGTTTCTACCGGAGCGCATGCCGATTATCATACACCTTTCGATCTTCCCGATCGCATCAATGTTGCCGGACAGCAGCAGGTTACAGATTTTGTCGCCTCCCTGATAAAAGAACTCTCAAGGCTGACTCCGGCACCTGTATTCAGTGAATCCGGGTCGCGCCAACAGGCCGGACATTATGGCCGCAACCTGAAAGTTACCCTGGGCATTATGCCCGATGTATCGGGAGCCGAAACCAGCGGCGGTATGAAGGTGGAAGGCGTAAGAAAAGACGGGCCCGCAGCACTTTCAGGTATGGTAAAGGGCGACATCATCGTTGCCATCAACGGATTGCCGGTGGCCAATGTATATGATTACATGGGCCGTATGGGTAAACTGAACCCCGGTGAGAGGGTAAATATTGAAGTCATCAGAAACGGAAGCCGCGAAATCCTGATCGTACAGCTGTGATTTTAATTGGAAGGTTGAAGCAATTTTTGTCTTGTTATGGTTGATATTTTTACACGGGAAGTAGCCTACAAGTTTGTTAAATTCGGTGCAGTTGGTTTTTCTGGTGTTTTCGTAGATTTCGGATTTACATACATCTGTAAAGAATGGCTCAAAATCCAGAAGTACGTTTCCAACGCGATTGGCTTTACTATCGCCGCCAGCAGCAATTATTACCTAAACCGAATCTGGACATTTCACAGCAACAATCCGGAAATTGCCGTTGAATACGGCCGGTTTCTGCTGATTTCCCTTATAGGATTGCTGATCAATACATTGGTTTTGTGGGCCCTGGTGTCAAAAGCAAAATTTAATTTTTATTTTGCCAAACTCCTGGCTATAGGTGTAGTCACCATCTGGAATTTTGTGGTTAACCTCAATTATACCTTTGTGGCCTGAACCTTAGTGGGTTTTGGTCATTGTTTCAGGAATCACCAGTGTAAAATCCGCTTTTCCTGAGTTTGCTTCTTCGAGACTGTCAACCGAAGCCTGCTCCGCACTTTTTATGGTAAGAATTTTAAGGTCAGGATTCTGATTTTTCAGGTACCACACAATGCCTTCATAGTTGTCGGAATGATAAGTGCCGTGAAAGTGTATAAACAGCTTTCCTGATGAGAAATTTTTCAGGATAAAGTGCGCCATGGTGGCATCTTTGATTGCCTGGGCCTTGGGCAGGTTCTCGTTGACGTGCCCGCCGGCTCCGCCCATCATTTCAATCATTCCTTTATAGCCGGGTAATTCAGGGTCATAGGCCGGTGGCAAAGGGGCAATATATTGAAGTGCTTCCGGACTTAATACCGATAATCCTTCAAATCCTTCTCGGTTTACCAGCGAAGCATAGCGGCGCGGTATATTGGTCGCAATAAACGGAATCCCGTTATCCCTTGCATAAACCAATATGGGTTTATAGTCTGTCTTGTAATTTGGCCACAATCTTGCTTCGGATTCAAAATTTCTGTCGTTAACCTTTTTTGAGAGATATTCATTGATGATCAATGCATTGTCTGCCTCGAACATCTCAGCGCCCAGCATCAGTTTATCCCTGTGCTGTTCGTACAGCGCCCTGGTCAGCTCAAGTTGCAACCAATGACAAACAGGGTTGTTATGCAGTTCTCCGAAAAGAACAATATCGACATCTGAGGCTGCTTTTACCAATTTGCCGAATTCTACTGATTTCCCTTTTACATTAAATATTTTATAGGCAGGGAGGTCGCTTCGCATGGCGGAGAGTGTAACGAACAGGGCCAGAATGTAAAGTGTTCTTTTCATGATTTCATTGTTAATTTCGGAATTGTGATTTATTAACAGGGACTGACGCAAAAAAGTTTGGCCGGATGTAATCGTTACCCTGTCTTTTAGGAAAGCTGTGAATTTTTCCGATGAAAGCACGTACCTGGGTATATGCAGAATTTATTTGCTCTTTTTCAGGTTATTGGCCGTGAATGTCATTGGTAGCAAATTATTCATGCCATCAACCGTGACTGTTTTGCCCGTTTCGCCTGAAAATATTATCCTTATCTCTTTCCCCTGTCTGTGCTCATACTCTGCCAGTACCTGCCGGCAGGCTCCGCAAGGGGAAACCGGTTGAATAATTTCATGCTTATCGGTATCAATGGCAACGGCAACAGCTTCGATAACCGACCCGGGAAATTGAGCAGAAGCAGCGAAAAGCGCAACCCTTTCCGCGCACAATCCTGACGGGTAGGCCGCGTTCTCCTGATTATTCCCCGTGATGATCATGCCGTTGTCAAGCCGGATAGCTGCTCCCACCCTGAACCTTGAGTAAGGCGCGTAGGCGTTCAGGGCTGACTGATGTGCTTTTTCCAGCAGGATTTTGTCAGCAGTTTCAAGATCACCCGCATCATCTGATAACCTGAAGCGCAGGGTAATATTCTTTTCTTCCATAATAGGGAGGCATTTCAGCCGCTAATTTAAGTATTTTATTTTAGAATCGCCGATTCCTGAATCAGCCAGTGAGTTCTTCGTTATTCCGGCGGCGACCGAAAAGCAGCAAGGCGTTGAAAAAAGCAAAGAAAGTCGCTCCGGCCTGCGTTTCCAGGGTATCTTCAGTGAGCATGGACATGAATATGATGATAAAAAATACCACGTAGTAATAGTCGCGGAATCTGCCAAGTTTTATGGCGGGGTAAATCAGGGTAAAAAGGAACCACGCAAGGCCGAACACGCCGAAAGCAATAAAAATTGCCAGAAACTGGTTGTGAGAACGTTTCCTGTAATCCTCCTGAAGCCTGGAACCTGTTTCATTATAAGCTTTGTAAAAAGCCTCGTTCAGATCACCGGTTCCGACTCCCGTAAGCCAATTATTTTTGACAATATGGATTGAAGTTTTCCAATACTCGAAACGCTGCATCACTGATGATGCATTGGGATCGCCATGTGTGATATAATTGGAATAGCCCATGGCTATCTGCTCAAAGCGTGATTTCAGGTTAAAGTTTTCCAGGTAATCAGCATTGGCTACCCCATTTTCTATATGTCTGATTTCAGTATCGGTGAGTTTTCTTACCCCCTGTGCGTCTTTCCGGTAGCCTTTTGAGTGGAGGAACCGTATCAGGGTGTAATTCAATTCATGGCCTTTTTTATCAGTTCCGTCATAACTGAGTTTGCTGCGCTTGCTCCATTCATGCCGCAATTCAGTAGGACAAAGGAAAAGCCCGACAAACTGCCCGTTCTCGATGCCATATGTACAGGTGTCATGAATATAGGGAGTGCCTAATTCGGTGTACTTGTCGAGGGTGGAAAAATCCACCGGTCTGGCGCTGGTAAAATCCTTTACAAAGGATCTGAAATAATAAACGGAGGCGACTGTTACAAGTAAACCCAGTATCGCTGCTGAAAGCCTCAGAAATTGCCCTCTTACAGTAAAAATGTAATAACCCAGGAATATAAGTGCCAGCAGGCCGGTAATGAATATGCCTGTGATTGACTCAAGGATAAAGAGAAAGAGCAGGAACCAAAGGATTCCGGCTATGATAATATACCTGGATAACTTATGATTGTATTTCTTGTGAATCAGAAAGTGGATAAGTGTGAAGATAGCAAAGCAGATGGTCAGGCTGAACCGGATATGTGAGATAAAGATACTCAACTCCCTTGGGTCGCTCACATTCTTGGTCAGCAGTACATAAGTACTTGCAAGTGTTCCTGTAAAAACGGCGAGCGTAAAGAAAATCATAAGTTTCCTGAACCTTTCAGCCGGAAGCCCGGGAGATGTGGCCAGGATTACCGGTAAACTCAGCAGCGGGAGTTTAATCCGGAGGTCCTTCAGCGCGTAATTCAGATCAGAGGAGTAAAGGGTGCCGGCTACATGAAGAAGATAAAGTGATACCACAACTAAGGCAGCCGGATTATTGAACAACATCCTGAACTTTCCTGACAGGCTCTGGCAGGTATTCCTGAAGCCGAAAAGAATCCGCTGCATCCTGCCTTTAACACCGTCTCCCCCTGGAGTAACAGACCCGCTGCCCTGGAAAGTCCAGATTCCAAGTAGGATAAACTGAGAAATACTCATGCCGAATTCAGAAAGCGGGATGGAAATGGCAAGCAACACCAATGTATAGAACATCAGCGATGACGCATCGGTGTCGATCTTCATGGTGATCTTTGATAAACCAGCCATTTCTCCGGTGCCTCTCCGATTTATGATTTGGATTTGGATGTGATGTTTGTGCCGCTTAGGATGGTTTTGTATGTTTGCTGATTACCAAGCACTTCAACGGCCTTTTTGATTTCCTGGTCTTCGGTTACCGCAGCTTCAACCCGCCCTTTCTGGGCATAGTACCTTGAGACGATTTCGCTGCGCAGCAATGATTTGATTTCATCCCTGAACTTGTTGAGGTCAGCCTGCTTATTATGCATCATTTTTGATTGCAGCATTTCAAACTCGTTTTTCAGTTCATCAAAATACTTCTCAGATTCAGCGGTTTTTTTCAACTCACTCAGCATTTTTTCACTGCGGGTGACATAATCGTAATCCTTATCCTGAAGCCAGCCGACAAATTCAGTGTAAATTTCGTCGGTAATGTTAAAATCAGCGGCCGGAAGGATGGAGGAATGCTCCCGTTTGAATTTATTGGCGTAATCAAAAATAAGGTACCGGCTGATCAGGCTCATGGAAATATTGCTCAGCATCGGTTGTTCGGTAAGGATATCGGGAATGATCCCACCGCCGTCATATACCAGTCTTCCCGACCTGGTCTTAAAGGTATTGATCAGCGAATCGGGTATTTTTGCCGAACGGCCTGTACTGTCTTTGTGACCATAATCTATTGCCTGAATGCAACGGCCGCTGGGGATGTAGTATTTTGCCACCGTTACCTTCATCTGGGTATTATAACTCAGCGGGATGATATTCTGTACCAGGCCTTTTCCGAAGGTCCGTTCTCCTATGATCACGGCCCTGTCGAGGTCCTGGAGCGCACCGGCGACAATCTCTGATGCGGAAGCGCTGAATGCGTTTACCAGCACGACCAGCGGGATTTCGGTGTCAACAGGCTGTATAAATGTCTTGTAGGACTTATTTCTGTCGGGAGTCTTACCTTTCGTACTGACAACCAGTTCTCCTTTTTTTACAAAAAGATTGGTAATGTTCACGGCTTCGTTCATCAGCCCGCCTCCGTTGTCGCGCAGATCTATGATAAGCCCTTTCATGTTCCCGCCTTCCTTCAGTTTAAGAAAGGCTTCCTTAAACTCTTTGCCGGAATTCTGTGTAAACCCGCTTAATTTGATGTATCCTGTTCCATCACTCAGCATCATTGAGTGCGTTACATTAGGAATGGATACGTTTTCGCGGGTAATCTCTTTTTCGAGCGGGGTTTTCTCTCCGTCACGGTCGATGAGGACCCTCAGTTTTGTGCCCGGCTGACCCTTGAGCACACTGCTGACATCGCTCACTGATTTGCCCCTGGCATCTTTATCATTAACCTTCAGTATGCGGTCGCCGTGTATAAGTCCGGCCTTCATGGCCGGAGAGCCTTCGTACGGCTCAGAAATCACGATGAAATCTCCCTGTTTGTGAATCAGGGCGCCGATGCCGCCATACTGACCGGTGGTCATGAAATTGAAATCTTCAATTTCTGCTTCAGAAATAAATACGGTATAAGGATCAAGTTTATCCAGGATCGCATCTATACCCGTCTTGATCAGTTCGCCATGGTTAAGTTCATCAACATAGTTGTTGTTGAGCTCCTTATACATAGTGGCGAAAATGTCAAGATTTTTTGATATCTCGAAACTCGAAGAGGTTATCTGGGCCTGGGCCGTGAAAGCCAGTGATAAGGTTAAGGCAATGCTGATCAGCGCTTTGTAAATCTGTGTCATTTTTCTCGGGTTAATGAACTGGTTCATGGGACAGGGTCATAGCCGCTTCCTCCCCACGGATTGCATGAGAGTATTCTTTTCAAAGTCAGCCAGCCGCCTTTCAGCGGCCCGTGTTTGCGCAATGCTTCCACCCCGTATTGAGAGCAAGTTGGTGTGTAACGGCACGATGGCGGAAGATAAGGTGAAATGGCCCCCTGGTATAACCGGATCATCCCAACCATTATGTTAACCAGCAGCTTTTTCATGTTCCTGAATTAAACGCTGAAACAATAGAATTATTATCGGCTCCAGTTTGATATACTGAGGAATTTCTTTGCCTGCAAATACCAGGCCGAGCGTGCACTTTTGATCTCCCAGCCCTTCCGACAGTATGTGTTTATTTTTGCGGTAACACTCCCTGATGATGCGCCTGATCCGGTTACGGGATACCGCATGCCTGAAATTGCGTTTCGGGACACTGATGATTACTTTAACGACCGGAGGGCCTTCCCATGCTGCGGGTAACCAAATGAGTTTAAGCGGATGCCGGAATAAAACCTTGCCCTCCCGAAAGAGCCTGTCTGTTTCTGTTGCACTGCATAAACGTTCGTTTTTCTTAAATGTTTGCATAGCAACGACCATTGCATGTTTGACGGCAGCAGGCAAGGCCCCGTGAAATCAGGGCTTCTGCTTACTTCGATTTGTTGTTGGCCGCTAAATACTGTTCAATGGCTTTGGCCATAGAAGGAGCTGTGGCCGTTGGAGCTTCAACCTGCACACTCAGCCCTGCCTCTTTAGCAGCTTCAGCAGTTGTATGCCCGAAAACCCCGATTATTTTTTCTCCCTGTGTAAAGCCGGGAAAATTTTTCTGAAGTGATTTAATTCCGGCCGGACTGAAAAATACCAGTAAATCGTATTTATTCAGGTCAAGAAAGGTCATATCATCCGGAACTGTGCGGTACATAACGGCTTTGGAGTAGGCGATTTTCTGAACGTCAAGCAAATCAGACAGTTCGTTGTTGTGATCTTCGTTGCAGGGAAGCAGGTACTTTTCAGACTTGTGTTTCCTGATTATATCTACGAGGTCCGATGCTTCCTTGTTGCTAAAGAAAATTTTTCTCTTCCTGTATTGAATGTATCTCTGTAAATAATAAGCCGTTGATTCTGAGGAGCAGAAATATTTCATTGTTTCAGGGGCCTCTGCACGCAGTTCTCCTGCCAGACGGAAAAAGTGGTCTACCGCATGCTTGCTGGTGAAGATTACGGCTGAATGATCGGCAAGCCTGACCTTGTTCTCTTTCCTGAAATCAATGGAACTCAGGCCTTCAATTTTAAAAAACTTGTGAAAATCAACACAAAGGTTGTGCTTCTTTATCACTTCGTAATAAGGCGATTTTTCAATTTCGGCAGGCTTGGGCTGCGAAATAAGTACTTGTTTAATCTTCAATTTTTCTGCAATTTACAATTTTACTTAGGATTGCCGCTTCCGGGGGTTTTATCGCAATTGCTTACCAGTTCAGTATTGTGAAATATTTGTACACAAACAGAACAGGTAAAATTTCGAGGGTGCAAAGATACAAAAATAAATACACAACCGAAAACGATTGCACCGACAACCCGATCAAAATATTTCTTAACATCCTCATTGCAGCAGCAATAAGAAAAATTGCCAGAATCACATACAGCAATACCTGTAGCTGACTGAAATGCCAGGCGATGATAAAAGGAAATGCCACTAATCCGGCGGTAATATTATATAACACATTTGTCAGATGGTATTCGTCGGCGGCTTGCCTGGTCCTGAATAGGTTTCCAATCCCTTTGATTGCCAGAAGTTTAAGTATCCAAAACAGGCTAAGGGCTGATGTAATAACCATAAATGTGAGAAATGAACTTTTAATCCCAATCAACACGTTGAGATTACCCCCTGCTAATTTAAAAATCAGCGTGCCTGCACCTGTAACAAGAATCAACCCGAGGCCGAAGGATATCCGCTCACTGCTCAGGTTGCCGTCCCTCACCAGCTGATTTACATGGTGCCGTGCGTAAACTGCCCTGAACAACTGCCTCAATCTCCTGGTGTAATAAAATCTTATCCAGGCCAGGATTGCAACACAAACCAGCAACAGGATGGTGAGCCAGTCATTTCCATGCGCTTGCCTCAGCATGGGTTCAACCTTTTGCTTTTCAAAATGGTTTGGCGCCGTAAGCAGAGAAGGCATGTCATAAACAGGGCCGGTGGCGGCACTGTCGGTGGCAGGCTCCGGGAGGATGATTTCGCGGAGCTCAAGCCTGAACACGGTATCAGCCGGGGGGGGATTCAGGCTGTCTTCCAGGTAACTGAAATAGCTTCGCACAGTGTCCGCCACAGGAACTGTATCGGCATGCTGAATCAAAAAGAGAGTGCCGCTTCCCTCAAGCTGGTTGTTAGAATTCTGAGCTGCCATCCGGGGTGCAAAATTAATCTAAATTTCTCCCACTTTATGCAAACCGGACTTAAGGCGCTTTTTTTAAAGTATGATTACTCAAAAGAAAGCCCGGGTGGGCTGAATTGTTGATTTAATAAGGGTAACCGGGGTGCTGTGTTTGTCAGTGCAATGATTAATGTTCTGATTAAAAACACTTAACCGTTTAATCGTTTTCAAATACTTAGTCCGGGCAAACCTGTGAGCCCTGTTGGCGGGCAATTGTAACATAAAGTTCAACCGGTATTATGATAAATTATGATGAAATTGCTTAGGAACACTCCTGATTAAGTTCTAAATTTGCCGCCTGATTTTCACCTTTTAACACTTATACTAACCTGATTTTTACCCATGACTTTAATGAAAACCATAAGGGAGAATGCACAGAAACTCAGCAAGTGCATTGTGTTACCCGAAGGTACCGAAGAGCGGACACTGAAGGCCGCAGACTATATTCTCAAAGAAAAGCTTGCAAGGATTATACTGCTGGGAAACAAGACCGAAATTGAACGGAAAAGTCAGGAGTGGGGTTTGCAGTTTACAGCGAACGCCCGGATTATTGACCCCCTTAATAATCCGGATAAAGAAAAGTATGCTGAATTGCTCTTTGAAATCAGGAAAAGCAAGGGGCTTTCTTATGAAGAAGCGCTTGTTCTTACTGAAGATCCGCTCTATCTTGCCACCCTTCTGATCAAGGCAGGAGAGGCCGATGGGGAGGTGGCCGGAGCGATGAATTCAACGGGAAATGTATTGCGCCCTGCATTCCAGATCGTTAAGACTATGCCTGGCATCAGTGTGGTTTCCGGTGCATTCCTTATGATTTTCAAGGATAATCCTTATGTAACGGAGAATATCCTCGTTTTTGCCGATTGTGCCGTGCATCCCGACCCCACTGCCTCAGAACTGGCCGAAATTGCCATTTCCACGGCACGCACCGCGCAATCTATCGCCGGACTGGAGCCAAGGGTTGCCATGCTTAGTTTCTCTACAAAAGGAAGTGCCAAACACGCCCTTTGCGACAAGGTGATTGAAGCTACGCGCATTGCAAAGGAAAAAGCACCCTGGCTTCAGATCGACGGGGAGTTGCAGGCCGATGCAGCCATCGTTGAATCGGTCGGGATTCACAAGGCGCCGGGCAGCCTGATCGCCGGTAAAGCCAATGTGCTGGTTTTTCCGAGCCTTGAAACAGGAAATATTGCTTACAAACTTGTGCAGCGGTTGGCCGGTGCCGAAGCCATTGGCCCGGTACTCCAGGGTATGGCAGCCCCCATCAACGATTTATCCAGGGGATGTTCGGTGAGCGATATTGTGAACCTGGTTGCCATAACTGCTACTCAGAGCGCCGGATTATAAACATTAAGTTCTTAATTTTAAACATCATAAATCAGATTAAAATGTCAGAAAGATTAGAAGATTTTAGCCTGGGCAAATCAATGCAACCGAAAGGCAGTATCCAGAAGGTAGGTGTTGTCGGGTGTGGCACTATGGGTCAGGAAATCTCGGTTCTCATAAGCCAGTCGGGAATTGAAGTGGCATTTATTGATATTTCGGAAGAGCGCATTTCGGATGTTTTCAAACGGATCGGGCAGCAATTGGACGACAGAATCAGTAAATGGGGCCTGACCGGAAGTGAGAAGAAACTTATTCTCTCGCGTATCAAAGGATCGACCGATTATTCAACATTATCGGATTGCGATATCGTTTTTGAAACGGTTAATTCTAAAAAGAAAGGAACCAGTCTGGATCTTCGCCAGGATATTTTCAGAAAAATAGAAGCGGTGGTATCTCCTGAAACAGTGATCGCATCAAATACCGCAACCCTGATGATCTCGGAAATATCATCAGTGCTGAAGAATCCTGGCCGTGCCATGGGATTGCATTTCTTCTCACCGGTCGGAAAAATCAAGATCATCGAAGCCGTGCGTTCAGTTTATACCACCGATGAAACTTATGCCGTGGTCAATAAACTGGCGCTTCTGATAGGAAAACGACTGATCAGTGTAAATGAATCCGCCGGAAATATCAGCACGCGCATGCTGGTTCCGCTGATCAATGAAGCATGCGAAATCCTGATGGAAGGGGTGGCTACCGTTTCTGATATTGATGAAACCATGAAAGAGACTTCCGGATTGCAACTGGGCCCTTTTGAAATGGCCGACAAAATAGGCCTGGACAAGGTGCTCAAATGGATGGAAAATCTTTATGCCGAATTCGGTGAGCACAAATATAAACCTTCACCGGTTCTCAAACGCCTGGTGAGGGCCAACCTGGTAGGCCGCCGCGTTGGAGAAGGCTTTTACCTTTATCAGGGCGACAAACGCCTCGTTAAAAAAGGTTCCATCACAAACCTGGGCAGGGGATAGAACTGAAAATATGAGTTTTAAATTGACAAAAATTTTGATGCAATGAAGATAATAGTACTGAACTGTGGCAGTTCATCGATAAAATATCAGCTTTTTGATCTTCCTTCAAAAGAAGTACTGGCTAAAGGGCTGGTGGATAAAATTGGCCTGAAGGGCTCGCTGATCAAACATTCGCGCAACGATGGCACGGAAGTTAAGCTGGAAGGGGAAATTCTGGACCATCAGATAGGCATTGAATATCTTCTGGGAATCCTGATCAGTGAAAAATACGGTAGCATCAAAAACCTTGATGAGATTCAGGCTGTCGGTCACCGTGTGGTTCATGCCGGTGAAAAGTTTAACGGCAGCGTTTACATAACGCCTGAGGTAGTTGCTGCGCTCGAAGAGTGTATCGACCTTGCACCACTTCACAATCCACCCAATCTGAAGGGTATCTATTCTATCACCAAGCTCCTGCCCGAAATACCCCAGGTAGGTGTGTTTGATACGGCTTTTCATCAGACTATGCCGGACTATGTTTACCTGTATGGTATTCCATATTCGCTTTACGAAAAGTATAAGATCCGCAGGTACGGTTTTCACGGATCAAGCCATCGCTATGTTTCTCAGCGGGCTGCTGAAATGCTCGGGAAAAATCTTGAAGATCTTAAGATCATTACCTGCCACCTGGGCAATGGCGCTTCGATTGCCGCCATCAAAAACGGTAAGTCATTGGACACATCCATGGGTATGACACCGATTGAAGGCCTGATGATGGGGACCCGCACCGGTGATCTCGATATCGGAGCCTTTATTCAGATTATGAACAAGGAAGAAATTGATATCGCCATTGCCAATACGCTGGTTAACAAGCACAGCGGTATGCTGGGCGTTTCAGGGGTGTCTTCCGATATGCGTGATGTTGAGCATGCCGCCGCCGAAGGCAACGCACGGGCAAAAGTCACCCTGGAAATGTATTATTACCGGATCAGAAAGTATATTGGCGCATATGCTGCCGCTATGGGTGGGGTGGATGTCATTGTATTCACCGGCGGTGTTGGCGAAAATGATTCCATGACCCGGCATCTTACAACACAGGGCCTGGAGTTTATGGGTCTTGAGTTCGATCAGGCGAAAAATGAAGGCCTGCGCGGAAAAGAAGCCATTCTTACCAAAGATGGTTCACGTGTAAAGGTGATGGTAATTCCTACCAATGAAGAGTTGGTAATTGCACTTGATACCTATGAAATTGTCTGCAGCCTGAAGTAGTTTGTCCGGCTGATTGCAAAACAGAGGGCCGCTCTTTTCAGGGCAGCCCTCTGTTTTGTTATGGAAAATACCACGTTACTCCATCTCCTCCATCAGCTCATCGGTCAGTTCAAGATTATGGAATACATTAGTGATGTCGTCGTCTTCTTCAAACAGATCGATCAGCCTGAGCACCTTTTTTGCCGCCTCATTATCCACCTTCACCGTGTTTTTGGGCAGGCGCTGCAGTTCCGCGTTTTCAGGTTCTATGCCCAGTTCTTCCAATTTTTTCATCATTGCCCCGAAATCTTCCATGGCAGTGGTTACCGTGATCATTTCGTCTTCAACCTGAATGTCTTCAGCCCCGGCATCGATGACTTCCATTTCAAATTCATCCAGGTTGATACTGCCTTTGGGGATGTTGAAAACGCCTTTCCGGTCGAAAAGAAATGTGAGTGAACCATTGGTTCCCAGACTGCCGCCGAATTTGTTGAAATAAGAGCGGATATTGCTGATGGTGCGCTGCTGATTATCGGTGGTGCATTCAAGGTATATCGCAATGCCGTTGGGTGCATACCCTTCGTAGGTGATTTCAATATAATTGGCAGCATCCTTGTCAGAACCCTTGTTGATAGCCCTGGTGATATTTTCCTTGGGCATACTGGCTCCTTTGGCATTCGAAATGGCCAGCCGTAACCGGGGATTGCCGTCAGGATCAGGCCCTCCCTCCTTAACCGCCACCGTAATTTCTTTAATAATCCTTGAGAAAATTTTCGACCGCTTTGCATCAAGCGCTCCCTTCTTACGTTTAATGGTTGACCATTTATTGTGTCCTGACATAAACCTGAAATTTTGAATGTATTGAAATCGCTGCCTGCAAAAACCTTCAGGTGAAGGTGTTTTTGAGTCTGTAAAAATAATATTTTTTCCTGAAACGAAAAATGCTGCCTCCTGTCAGGGGGCAGCATCGGGCAGACCACTTCCGGCTTTTACCAGCTTACAAGGGCAATGCCTATGGTAAACGGGTAGAGTTCCGGACCGCGGTTATTTTTGAAAAGGGTGTTTAAAGAATAGTTTGCGTGGAGATTCAGTTTGCCCCAGCCAACCCTGACCATCAGGTCATACTTGAAGGGATTGATATGATAGTCGCCCGGATCCTTGTCTTTTTTCTTCCTGCCGTCATCCTGGTAAACCAGCTTGGTGTGCGAGCCTATTCTCAGTCCCGTCTGGAGACCGGCGCCGATATGGAAAGAGTTTTTCTTTGAAAACCGGTTTGTCTGATATTCAAGGAGCAGGGGCAGGTTAAGGTAATTGACGACCAGTTTACTCTTGTTGTAATTGCGGGCATACAGAAAATTATCATTGATCAGATCATTACCGTCTTTTAAAAGAACCACATTGTTGTCGAAGCGATAATTGTTCCATTCGAATCCCAGGCCGGTGGTCAGCCCGAACTTATTTGAAATCAGGTTGAAGTTCTGCTCATAGAAGTTGAGTTTTACATTTACTGACTTTTCCATTCTCAGGTCCAGAAATTCATATCCTTCAGGCATATCAAACTGCCTGTCCTTATTTACATATCCGTTAACGCCCAGTTCAAATCCGCCCCAGTGGCCGTCGAAGCGGGTTTGTTTTTTGCGTTTAAAATTTACATTGCCATTGTCGTCCACCTCCAGTTCTGAACCGCCAATGGTTATTTTGGTGGGATTTCCCTCCCGGACGGATACTTTAATGTCGCCGATTTTTACAATGGTAGAATCGCCGGCATCGGTTGCCTCAACACTGGCGCTGATTTCTTCAGACGGCCCCGATCCGGGATTTTGCGGAGTAAAGGTGAGGGTTCCGGGTTTGCTTATTTTATTAAGCTGGCCGTTATCATAATAGGAAAGTGCCCCTGCTCCGCTCAGGTCGGCAGTAATTTCATCCCTGGCAAAAATGCTGGCTTTGCCGGCTCCGCTTACCCGGGCATTGGTTGTAAGGGTTTTGAGGTTCAGGGCATTCAGGTTGGCTGCGCCAGAGATTTCACTGCGGTGCACAGAGGCATTGCCGTTGAACTCTGCCTTTGAAGCCCCGCTGACCTTTGAATTCAGCAACTCAACGTTCAGATCAAGTTTGACTTTTGAGGCGCCCGATGCTATTATTTCAAGGGTTGTACCGGTAATTCCCCCATCAGTTTCAATTCTTGCAGCACCACTGATGTCAAGCGTTTTCAACTCAGGCATCCGGATATAAACCCTCATTGCGGAAGGATTTTTCATCCCCATGGATGCAATGTGCAGGCGATCGCCTTTAACAACCGTTTCAATTTTATCCAGATAGTTGTCGTCGGTCTCCACAGTAACTTTGATATCATCGCCCTGAGACACTTTGATTGAAAATGCACTTCCGGCTTCGATTTCAGTAAATCCCGGTAGATCGCGGTCCTGTTTTACAAGTCTTCCGCTTCCGTTAGTCTGGGCAGTCGCAGCAACTGTCGCTATGGTGAGCATAACGGCCGCGAAGACTTTTGTTCTGAGTGTAGTGAGCTTTTTCATGGTAGATTATTTCTGGATTGTGTTTTTCTTTGTGACGGGTTGTGTTGGTGAAATGTTACAACGGAATGTTATTTTTCATCATATTCCTGATCTGCAATAATATTCTGCAATTAATTGCTGTCAGAAAAAATTGCCGGAGATGGGGGAATTATACTGAATACCGGTTAGTTCGGATTCCTGCGGAGAGAATAGGCGGTTTCGCCGTTAAGCAGCCTTACGTTCTCTGTTTTACCTGAAGGGTTGATCTGCCTTTCGAGTTTCAGCTCATTATCGGTGATCATATTAAATCCGTTAATGCCCAGGTCTGCCAGCATCCAGGCATTCAATGATTCAGGCACCTGGTTGATAACCTGTGCTCCGCTGCGGATCAGGCCGGGTAAATGCCTCCCTGCTGAAAACCCTTTTTTGTCAGCAGGTTCGCTGTTTGATTCTTCGTAATACGCGAGCAAAATCTCCTGCGAAAGGCGGATATCTTCGTACAGGCCGGAATATAAATCCCTGGCATTGCCAATAAATGGTTCACTTACATTCAGGTTGCCACCGCGCATGGGAACCCTTTCAAGCGGGGGTTGCCTTTGTATTTCAGGTACAGCCGGGCTTGCAGTCTTTTTTTCCGGAGCTTTTGTATTTGCCTGTTTTACCGGCATGGTAGTTGTTTCATCATCCTGAGCCGAAATCATGCCGGTGACAGCTGGCTGCTTAATAGTAACCGGTTTTTCGTAGCCCCCCAGGGTTTCCACGATGGCGTCTTCTCCTTCGGGCTGAATCCTTAAATAAACAGTGATCAGAATCAGGATGGAAGCGGCCAGAGCAGCATAATGCATAAAGCCCATGCTGATTAAGGGTGCAGGTTTTTTGATTTTTTCGCGGCCGGGGAACTTAATTCCTTTGTCGGCAGTCACCCTGCATCTGGCAAAAAGATCAAAGCCTGCCCTGAGCGAGGGGTGACTGTTGAGGAAGGATTCAACATTTTGTTTGCCTGTTTCTGAAAGGTCGTTTTCGTGAAACGCGATAAAATAGTAATTGTAGTTTTCTTCAGTGATAAATGCTGCATCCTGATCGAAGTCTGCTTTCAGCGCCTCCTTGAACGGATATCCGGTTTGAGGCTCATGGCTCAGCACAATTTCATTGATCCCTTCAACTTCTTCTTTGATATCCGGATTTTGCTCAAGGAACAGCAGCAGTTCGGCAGCCTCAACCGGACCGGCGGTTCCGTCGAGGTAAGCAGGAATATATTCCTCATAGTTTTGCCTGTTGATCTTTTTGCTTTCCATAACTTAATGCGGTGCTTCAGATAACGCGATCGAGACTGCCGATGTAATTTTTCAGGGCAACCCTCCCGCGGTATATATAGACTTTAACCTGCGATTCGCTTAACCCGGTTATCTCTCCGATCTCATCGTAAGGATAACCTTCATAGTCTCTCAGGGTAATGACAACCCGTTGAATTTCCGGCAGGGTATTCAGGGCGGTATTCAGCACTTCCTGAAGGTCGCTGAAACCGTGATTCACCGTCATTGTGTCAAGCCGGGCTTCGTCAAGTCTGCGGTTGCGCTTTTCCCTTCTGATGTCATCTATCATGGTGTGATAAGCAGTTGTGAAAAGGTATGATTTCGCTTTCTCAAATGAAACTTCCCCTGACTTTTCCCACATTCTTGAAAATGACTCCTGTACAATGTCGCGTGCGCGCTCTTCATCCCCAATGTTTTTGAGGATAAACCTGTAAACGCCGTCGGAATGCGCATCCACGCACCTGTTGTACTCCGCTGTTGTCATCTGCCCTGATTTAATTCAGTCGGTTGAGAGTATGACAATTTAACGTCAGAAATGTTACAATACTTCACGTTTTTTTTAGATTTTTCCCGGAGCACCCGGATACGCTTCTTTATTAAAACCTGTCACTACGGTTTTATAAAGATAATGATTGTTATAATGCGGCCGTCACATCCTTCCGGGGAGCCGGACAGCTTCTCCGGCTGTTATTAAGTTCCTCCTTAGTCAGGTTAAAACCGGTTACAAATTATGTTTTTACTGATTAATATGATGCCGGTTAATGATTTGCATATACGCTGAAATTCAGCTGATTTTATGCAGATATAATTATGCCGGCCATACGGCATGCAGTAACTCTGTCTGCAAAGAAATCAGCAATTGGTTTTGCTTTACTTTTATTATCTTTCAACTGCGGCCGCTTTTGTCTGTAATTATTAAATGAGAATCTGAGATTGTCCTGATAAAAGAGCGGATAAATAATTAATTTTGTTGATCTGTCCGAAAAACCTTCAGAAATCATTAATGTCATTGAATGAAAACACTTCCTGATCCCGAAACCCTGCGGCCAAAGTTTACGCCTGAAAACCAACAAGCATTGATATCAGAAATTCAGGATTCAGGATTGTTAACCTGTTACATCGGTAAAAACGGATTGCCTGTTGGTTTTTATTTTAACGGAGCAGTGCTTGAAGGTGGGCTTGCAGATTGCCTCAGGCGATTACCGGCGCCCTGGCAGGCTTCGATGGACCATCTTATAAATGAGGATTTTTATAAAAGGAATCTTAACGCTATCCGTCAGGGCCGGCTGGAGGAGGCCGTGGAAGTAGTCGCCGGTCAGGAAATTACCAGCCTCTTTCTTGTCAGCAGATTTCCGCTGAGTCCTGGCGGTGAATCCGGGTTACTGGTCACAATCAGGGATATTTCAGGGATTTCTGAATCCCGGTTAAAGCTTTCCGGCAGTAATGTATTGTTTGATCTGGTGGCGGACAACATGTCTGATGTCTTTTGTGTTGTCAGTACTTCGGGCAAGGTTTCCTTTTTAAGCCCTTCAATCCGTGAGCTGACCGGTTATACGGTTGAGGAACTTCTGAGCCGGCCCCTGTCAGGGATTGTTTCTCCCGATTCATTCGAAGTTGTGAACAGGATATGGGAAGAATATCAGCCCTTGTTTGAAGTGGGAAAAATCAGCAAATCTGAGATCAGGCCGGTTTGTTTCGAAGTTAAATTTGTCAGGAAAGATAATTCGGCCAGATGGGCCGAGGTGTCGTCTTCTCCTTTTATTGATGCAGATAACAACATTCAGGGGGTGCACGGAATGATCCGTGATATTACCGAACGTAAAACCAGGCAGGAAGCGATGAGTTCATCGCTTCAGCATGAAATTGAGCTCAGCCAGGTAAAATCAAAGTATATTTCCACCGTTTCTCATGAATTCCGTACGCCGCTCTCCATTATCTACAGCAATCTGCAATTGCTTGAAAAATACCGGTTTGAGCTTGATGAGGAAACCATTCATGATGCTTTTGAGCTGAGCCGGATGGCGGTAAAGTCGCTGCTCAGGGTGCTCGACAAAGTAACCATTATTGACGCTTCAGGTAAGGGTAAACTCGAATTCAAACCTTCGCTGAGTAATATTCATGAACTCTGCCAGGCTGTGGTTGATGAGATGAATGAAATGGAGCTGGTTCCCAACCGCATTGACCTGACAATTGACGCTGGGGTTGATACTGCCTCCATTGATGAAAACCTGTTCCGGCATATTTTTATCAATCTTCTTCAGAATGCCCTGAATTATTCCGATAAGAAACAAAACGTCAGTTTTTCCGTTTACCCTGGCGAAAAGGGATTTGTCAACTTCAAGGTAGCTGATAAAGGAATAGGTATCCCGCCACAGGATATGCAGTTTATCTTCGATCCGTTTTATCGTGCCAGCAACTCGCGGCACGCCAAGGGCTCAGGCCTTGGACTTGCTGTGGTAAAAGCTTGTCTTCAGCTGCACAATGGTGAAATATTTGTTGAAAGTGATCCGGTAAAGGGTAGTATATTTACGGTAGTTATACCTGTCGGAAATACAGAATAGTCGCATTAATCAAATTCAGGAGTTATGGCAATAAGTGAAAATCAGAATATCAAGATACTGCTGGTTGAAGATGATAAAGCACTGGCAATTACCATATCCAATCTGCTCAGGGTAAAGGGTTATGAAGTTACCCATGCGGGTGACGGCGCTATGGGCATTCAGAAGGCTTTCGAGATACTGCCGGATCTGATTCTCTGCGACATTTCGATGAATGAAATCAGTGGGTACGACGTATTTAACGTGCTGAAGGAAAGTTCTGCCACCGCGATGATCCCCTTTGTATTCCTGACTGCAAAGTCTGAGATCAAGGACATCAGGTTCGGGATGCAGCTGGGGGCCGATGATTATATCGTCAAGCCTTTTGAGTATGATGAGTTGCTGACTTCAATCGCCACCCGCCTGCACAAGGCTGAGGCCCACCGGAAAGCCAATGAAGAGAAATTTATTGCCCTGTCGATGATCTCACCATATGGAATTTACATCTATCAGGGCAACCGTTTCATCGAAACCAATCCCAGTCTTTCTGCTACCCTTGGCTATAGCCGCGAAGAACTGCTGAATATGGGTTTCGAAGATATCATCGCCCGTCAGGACCAGCCTTCAGCCATTGAAAAAATTAACCGTTGCCTGAGGGGGTTCGAAAAAGATATCCATATCCGTTTCAGGGTTGTGCATAAAGACGGACATGAGATCAATACGGAGTTATACGGGATAGAAGGCCTTAAGGTAAAAGGCAGGACAAGTCTGCTGGGCACGCTCATAGTAAGCAAATTTGATATCGTTGAAGATCAGGATATTGAAGGCATTACCATCAACGAAATTGAGGAGTTCGAAAGGGCGGTCGACCTGCTCGCCGGGAAAAGAAGCTATGTTTCAACGGAGCTGATCAATAAATTGATTGCTGTTTTCAGGGACAATGAACTGGTGAAGGAAAAGGCTGCTGAGGATGTGATCAGTTTCTCGGACCGCGAAATTGAAGTTCTTGGGCTTGTTTGCAAGGGGCTGTCAACCAAGGAGATTGCTGACAAGCTTTTTATCAGCAGCCGGACGGTGGAAAAGCACAGGGCCAACCTGATGACCAAGACGGATGCGAAAAACATCATAGAAGTGATCATTTATGCAGTGAAGCATAAACTCATTGATCTTTGAACCGGATGTTTGCCTTAAAAATGGTGAAGGTCCTGCCTAATCAAGTTTAAGAACGGCGAGGAATGCCGATTGAGGGACTTCCACATTGCCAACCTGGCGCATTCTCTTCTTTCCCTTTTTCTGTTTTTCGAGCAGCTTGCGCTTTCGGGTGATATCTCCGCCGTAACATTTTGCGGTAACGTCCTTCCTGACGGCTTTAACCGTTTCGCGGGCAATGATTTTGGCGCCAATGGCCGCCTGTATGGCAATGTCAAACTGCTGCCTGGGAATAAGTTCCTTCAGCTTTGCGCACATCCGCCTCCCGAATTCATAGGCGTTGTCCTGGTGGATAAGGGTAGAGAGGGCGTCAACCGGTTCACCGTTAAGCAGGATATCCAGCCTCACCAGCTTGGCGGCTTTGTACCCGCTTATGTGATAGTCGAAAGAGGCGTAACCTTTTGAAATACTCTTCAGCTTATCATAAAAATCGAATACAATCTCGCCGAGGGGAAGTTCCATAGTGAGTTCCACCCTGTCGCTGGTAAGGTAGATCTGGTTCTTTAAAGTCCCCCTTTTGCTGATGCACAATGTCATAACAGCACCAACGTATTCGGATTTGGATATTATCTGGGCTGAAATATAGGGCTCTTCAATAAAGTCAAGGTAGTTGGGGGCCGGAAGGCCGGACGGGTTATGCACATCCAGTATTTCTCCCTTGGTAGTATATGCTTTATAGGAAACGTTGGGGACGGTGGTAATCACATCCATGTCAAATTCCCGGTCGAGCCGCTCCTGGATAATCTCCATGTGCAGCAGGCCGAGGAATCCGCAACGGAATCCGAATCCCAGGGCGGCAGATGATTCCGGCTCAAATACCAGGGAGGCGTCGTTGAGCTGAAGTTTTTCCATCGAAGCCCTCAGTTCCTCATAATCATCGGCATCAACAGGATAAATGCCCGCATAAACCATGGGTTTAACATTGGTAAACCCTTCAATGGCTTTTTCGCAGGGGCGTTTCACATGGGTGATGGTATCGCCCACCTTTACCTCTCGTGAGGTTTTGATGCCTGAGATAATATATCCCACATCTCCTGCACTCAGCATTTCCCTGGGCTGTTGCACCAGTTTGAGCACGCCTATTTCATCGGCATTATATTCTTTACCGGTGGCAAAGAATTTTACGAAATCTCCTTTTCTGATTTGTCCGTTGATGATTCTGAAGTAGGCAATGATCCCCCTGAAAGAATTAAAAACGGAATCAAAGATAAGTGCCTGCAGCGGTGCATCGGGGTCACCTGTCGGAGCCGGTATCCTCCTGATGATGGCTTCAAGAATTTCATCAACCCCGAGCCCGGTTTTACCGCTGGCCCTAATGATATCCGATGGTTTGCATCCGATAAGGTCAATGATCTGCTCTTCCACCTCTTCAGGCATGGCGTTGTCCATGTCCATTTTATTCATGATCGGGATGATCTCCAGATCATTCTCAAGGGCCAGATAGAGATTCGAGATGGTCTGGGCCTGTATGCCCTGTGTGGCATCCACAATCAGCAATGCCCCCTCGCAGGCGGCAATTGATCTGGAAACCTCGTATGAAAAATCCACATGGCCCGGGGTGTCGATCAGGTTAAGTTTATAGAGCTCGCCATTGAAATTATATTCCATCTGAATGGCATGGCTCTTGATCGTGATTCCCCGCTCGCGCTCCAGGTCCATATCGTCAAGCACCTGATCCTGTTGCTGACGGTCAGTCAGGGTTCCTGTAAATTCAAGCAGGCGGTCGGCCAGGGTGCTCTTCCCATGGTCAATATGAGCTATGATACAAAAGTTGCGCGTATTTTTCATCGGTGCAAATTTACACCGAAATCATTTATGTTCATCACCTTTGAACCTCATGCTTCAAATATAGTTTTGGTGCAATCGATTGCACCGGAATCAGTTCTTTCAACCTGTTACCTTTTTATGTTTACAGGTGCGGTAATGTGCATGTAATCAGAAAGATAGCAGATGCGATAAGTCATGCTGAAATTTTTATTTGACGTTATTTTTGCTTACCTTTGCACCGCTTTTAAGAAAGAATTTTATTCACCTAAATTGAGATGATATGTCGAAAATTAAATTAGCAATCAACGGATTCGGAAGAATCGGCAGGAATGTATTCAAACTTGCCCTTGAGCGCGAAAATATTGAAGTGGTCGGGATCAATGACCTCACAAATACCAAAACCCTGGCTTACCTGCTGAAGTATGACTCCACCCAGGGCCGCTTTGAAGGTAAGGTAGATTTTGATGAAACTTCACTGATCGTCAACGGCGTCAAATATCCCGTTACTGCTGAGCGCAGTCCGGCCGGTATCGCCTGGGCTTCCACCCCTGATGTGGTGGTTGAATCAACCGGTGTTTTCCGTTCAAAGGAAAGTCCCAAGGGCGGTTATGGTGATCACCTGAAAAACGGAGCGAAAAAAGTGATCCTCACCGTTCCTTCAAAAGATACCATCGACCGTACCATCGTGCTGGGTGTGAATGACCATGACCTCAAAGATACCGATCAGTGCATATCCAATGCTTCATGCACCACCAACTGCCTTGCACCGGTTGCCAAGGTGCTGAACGATAAATTCGGCATTGAGAATGGCCTGATGACAACCATTCACTCATATACCAACGATCAGACCATCCTGGACGCCCCGCACAGCGACCTTCGCCGCGCCCGTTCAGCCGCTGTTTCGCAGATACCTACCACTACCGGAGCTGCCAAGGCTGTCGGAATCGTGATTCCTGAGCTGAAAGGTAAGATGGACGGTCTCGCAGTCCGCGTGCCAACCCCGACCGGTTCACTGGTTGACCTGGTAGTTAACCTGAAGGTGGAAGTTACCAAAGAACAGATTAATGCCGCTATGAAAGAAGCTGCCGAAGGTCCGATGAAAGGGATCCTCGAGTATACCGAAGATGAAATCGTTTCTGTTGATGTAATCCACAACCCGGCTTCTTCCATTTTCGATGCAAAAAGCACCATGGTTAACGGCAAGACTGTTAAAGTGCTTTCATGGTATGACAACGAATGGGGATATTCTGCCCGCGTGGTCGACCTTGCCGAAAAACTCTTTTAATCATTATTGATACAGGTATAAAAGGCATCCTTCGGGGTGCCTTTTTTTTATCCCGGATTTATAACCGGAACGCCCGGCAACGCTGAACCATTGATTTTTATAAAGCAATACACCATTGCACGGATAAAATGAAGAAAGAATCTGCCACAAAGACCCGAAGACACTAAGTGTCACTAAATGATAAAAATAAATTTGTGCAACCAGGCGCCTTTGTGCCACTCCGGCAGGCTCAGCACATCGCTGAGTGGCGTGGTATCAGAAAGTAAGTTGTGTGCTTTAACGTTCTTCCGAAACCAACACCTGTTAAGCATTCCGGTAGAATTATAATAATTTCCCCGGACAACAGTGATAGCAATACTCCGTTGATAATTTTAAATGAATTGACATACGACGGATTACAAAAACTTGTTAAAAAAATCATTCAAATTTAAGTTATTGCGACATTGCGACATTGCGCGATTCTTTAATTAACGGACTATTGAAATTGGTAATACGGGTTTATCTCAGCAGGTGCAGGCTGTTGGTAAGCGTCCGTTTTTCAATGATCCTGTCTTCCGGATTCTCAGGGGTGCCCACTACTTCGTAAACGTCGCAGACATAATAATAAACGCCTTCGCTGCATGGCTTGTTGGTGTTCTTGTCTTTGCCATCCCAGCGTATCGCGGGATCATTTGTTTCGAAAACAACCACTCCCCATCGGTTGAATATTTTCAGATCGATCCTTTCGACAGAAGTATATCCCGGGAAGGGAACAAGCAGATCATTGTACCCGTCGCTGTTCGGCGTGAATACATTGGGCAGGCGGTAGCGCGGGCAGTCATCAATGCTGGTACAGACCTGGCTGTAGGCTGTTGTGTCAATATTTCCGTTCAGGTCGCTTGCCGCCACGAAAAAGCAGCCTGCAATGGTAGATGAAGGGATATAGTTGAACGAAGTGACGGAAGGCGGGAATGTGCCTATCAGTATATGCGGATTGCCGGTCTGGTAAAGAAAGTACTGGCTGATATCAGGCGCACAGGTCTGCGAAATATCCTCCCACCTGAACCGGAGTTCCCGTAAATCGCATTCAACTTCCACCAGCAACAGGGGCGGGCAGGGTGCCACATTGTCGATGGGTATATCGCAATGCTCCTGCGAAAAATTGATTAAAGGATCGATATAGCCCGGGGTGCCGTAAGTGCCAGTGGATCTCACCCTGTAACAATACTCCTGTTCATTTACCAGGGCGGTGTCGGTATAAGCCGTGCGATTGGTTTGGGCAATGCTGTCAAAAACGCCGGTGGTGCTGTTTTTTCTGTAAATGGTGTACCACTGGTTAAGCCAGGGCACGTTGGCGTTTATACTGATGGTAACCTGCCTGTCGGAAGGTACCGTACGGATAAAAACCGATGAAGCAGGAGGGGTAAACCCTATGGTAAAGCGGTTGCCGGGCGTATCGTTGATAAACTCTATGGTGTAGGTCCATGCAGTATCGCGGGTATTAATCCCTGAATCGGTAAAAATGGTATCATTCAGGCTGGTAAATTCAGCAATCTGCTGTTTTACGGTGTTGTTAAACCCGGCTGACCTGAAGAGGCGGTAGATAAACGGCCCTGGTGTTTGCAGCAGGTCCAGTTCAGTAGGCTTCGACCAGGCGGTGTAAACCTGTCCGTTCTGTTCTGATGTAAGGTTTATGCTTACATTGGTAATGACCGGCATATCTTTTTTCAGGCTGGCGCAAAATTCTTCGGAAGCGATACTCTCGGCGCCATCCTCAAACCATGAAGTAATGATATAGCAGTATGTCACACCTCTGACCAGTCCAAGCCCTTCATTGTCATCAATATAACTTGTATTGTTGATGTCATTGGTCTGCGCAATAAGCCGGTAACCCGTCTCGGGCGGGACTCCGGTCTGACATGTTCCGGGTATGAATCCGGATGATCCCGTCCGGCGGTAAATCCGGAAGCCTTCCGCATCTTTACAGGTATACTGCTCCCAGTTAAGAACCATGCTGTTCCCTAGTGGCACCGCCTGTGGGTTCAGTACTGGGGGGGCAATTACAAGAATATTTGTTGTTTTCAGGTCGAAAAGCTTGACAGGGGTTCCGTTGTCCTGGGCTTTAAAGAAGATCTGGTAGGGCTGATTTCTTACGTGGGCGCAAACAGTCGGCCACACAACCGTTTCGCTGACTTTGCCGATTGAGTCTTCAGGTTGGTTGAAAATGGCGGGGCTCACGGGGAGTCTGAACGGGCCTCCGTCGGCCGTGAGGGTAATCCGGTCGTTGTCCTGATCGGTGGCCCTGACATAAAGCCGCAGTGTGTCTCCGGCAATTACACAGGTGTCGGTAAGCACTTCCAGTACCGGAGGATTATTGTTGCAGGCGACAATGTTCACCTGCATATCGCGGGTGACATATCCTATTTTAACACCATTGCGCCATTCTTCTATCAGGAATGCAAAGTTATACTCCCCCTGCCGGGTAGGATTTGCCCAGGTAATGTCGCCGGTTACCGGATCAATAGTGAAGGTGCCCGGATTTTGCGTGTCCACTTCGTTGGGCAGTTTAAATCCAGGAATATCAAGTCCGCCGGCTCCTTTGCAGTTGACAAGCCTGTACGACAGGCTGTCGCCGTCAGGATCGTAGGCGCCCGGATTGTGCAGGTAAGGGATACCGACACAGCCGTTGTCAATGGGAGGCAGGAGCAATACCGGAGAGTTGTTTCCTCCGAGAAATGGGTTGATTACCAGCAGGGTCTCGATATAAAGCGGCACATCTACGGAATTGGGGATATTCTGGATACCCAGGTTCCGGTTGGGGTCTTCTAGCCAGATCCGATAAGTGGATGGGGCTGCATAAGTATGAACACCGGTATAAATGTTTAATCTTATGTCAAGGGTGATGTTTTCTCCGGTATGTTCACAGAAAATTCCGGCAGGGGTCTGCCCTGAAGGGCCGTTGGTTCTTGAAAGAACACTGCTTTGTCCGTCGCCCCAGTTAATGGTCAGTTCACAGCGGTCTGCTGCACTGGGCGCGAAGGTATAGGTGGTAATTGTTACCTCGTAAGTAAGGCCCGAGATATGCCGGTAGGTAATTTCTCCAGCACGCTGATGCGTGGCATAAAGTTCACTGCCGGCAAATGACATCGCCAGGGTAAGTAACAGGTATTTCAGCTTGTAAAGGGCAGTTTTCTCAGCATTCATTACTTGGCTTTATGACGGCTCCGCCGGATGATCTTTCAAAAGTAACAATTTGCGGTCAAATTCGGTTTATTTCCCGCAAAAACAATACCGCGCCGGTTGGAAAGCCGGATTAGCGGTGTTTTTTTTATCCACAGAGGCAGTATGAAAAGAGGTTTAAACTATTTCAGCAATATGTTATACCTATTTTCCCGGCGCATAATTTTCGCCTTGGTGTGAAATTATAAGGCCAATTTCGGGAATCATCCGTGACCTTGTAGCACAACAGCCGTTTAATGTGTAACTTTGTGCATCGGCACACACACACAATGTAAGCGCACAGGCAGTTATGTATATAATAAATCCGGAAGAGGAACGCAGGGAAATACTCAAGCGGTACCGTAATTTACTGAATGCATGGGGAAAGGCTGGTGAGCAGAAGAACAAGCGGATGGTGCGCAAGGCTTTTAACCTGGCTGTTACCGCGCATAAAGATATGCGGCGGAAAAGCGGGGAGCCATACATTTATCACCCGCTTGAAGTAGCCCGCATTGTAGCCGGGGATATAGGGCTGGGAGAAACCTCCATTATCTGCGCTCTTTTGCACGATGTGGTAGAGGATACCAACTACACCCTCGAAGATATCCGCCGGATGTTCGGTGACAAAATTGCGCTGATTATTGACGGACTTACCAAAATAAAGGAAATCTTCGACCATTCTTCGGCTTCGGCCCAGGCGGAGAATTTCAGGAAAATACTGCTTACCCTTTCGGATGATGTGAGGGTGATACTGATTAAACTTGCCGACCGGTTGCACAACATGCGTACCCTGGATTCTATGGCGGCGGAAAAGCAGTTGAAAATCGCATCCGAAACGATATACCTTTTTGCGCCCCTGGCCCACCGGCTGGGGCTTTATGCCATCAAAAGCGAACTCGAGGACCTTGCACTCAAATATACGGAACCTGAAATCTATCAGACGATCGCCAAGAAGCTCGAAGAAACGGCAGTTTCCAGGTCGAAATTTATCAGCAAGTTTATCTATCCCATCAAAAAAGCGCTGGCCGAACAGGGGCTGGTATTCGAGATCATCGGCCGCGAAAAGTCGATTTATTCCATCTGGCAAAAGATGAAATCAAAGCAGATTCCTTTCGAGGAGGTGTACGATCTTTTTGCCATCCGCATTATCATTGACACTGAATATGATAATGAAAAATACCAGTGCTGGCAGGCTTATTCAATAGTTACAGATTACTACAGTCCCAAACAAAACAGGTTGCGCGACTGGATTTCCAGTCCCAAAGCCAATGGCTATGAGTCGCTGCATACCACAGTTATGAGCCATTCGGGTCAGTGGGTTGAAGTGCAGATCCGCACCCGCCGCATGAATGAAATTGCCGAGAAGGGTTATGCCGCCCACTGGAAGTATAAAGAAAAGGTGAACAATGAGAGCGGCATCGATCGCTGGCTGAACAAGATCAAGGAGTTGCTGCAGACCCCGGATCCCAACGCATTGACCTTTCTCGATGAGTTTAAGCTCAATCTTTTCGCTGATGAAATCATAGTCTTCACCCCCAGGGGCGAAGTCAAGACACTGCCGTCAAAGTCCACTGCCCTTGATTTTGCATACAATATCCATTCGGAAATCGGGAATCAGTGTATCGGCGCCAAAGTAAATCACCGCCTGGTAGCCCTGAACCAGGTATTGAACAATGGTGATCAGGTGGAGATTATTACATCCAAAAAGCAGCACCCGCGGGATGAATGGGTTGACTTTGCCGTAACCGCCCGCGCCCGGTCTTACATCAAAGATGCCCTGAAAGAGCAGAAGAAAAAGTTTGCCGAAGATGGTAAAGCACTCCTCGAGGGATATTTCAGGGAACTGAATATGGAACCATCACGCGCCCATACGCTCAGACTGCAGGAATGCAACAAGATCGGGTCAACCCTTGATCTGTATTATAAGGTCGCTCAGGGTGAGATCGGACTGAAAGAGCTCAAGGAGTGTATTCAGCAGCATGATAAAGGGAAGTGGCTCAATATTATTACGCGTCCCTTTGTCCGCAGCAAACCCCAGATACCCCAGCGCCTGTCGGAAGACGTGAGGGAGAAGATGAGGCTGAAACAGGATACGGTGATTGAAGGCGAAGTTTCCTACAGGATATCCGACTGTTGTAACCCGATACCCGGGGACGATATCATCGGTTTCAGGGCAAATGAGGAAAACATCTGGATCCATCGTACCAACTGCCCCGAAGCCATACAGCTGATGTCGAAATTCGGCAACCGGATTATCCGCACAAACTGGACCAGCCGGGAGGCCGCCACTTATCCCGCAGGAATCAGTATTTCCGGCTTTGACCACCGGGGGCTGATCAACGAAATCACAAAAGTGATTACAGAGCAGATGAACCTTAATATCCGTTCATTTCATATAGATTCAACCGGTGAGGTTTATGAAGCCAGCATTCTGGTGCTGGTGTCCGACATTGAGGTACTGAATCTTCTTATGTCGGGGTTGCGAAAGGTAAAAGGAATTGATAATGTTTCGAGGATCAACGCCCCTGCTGTCGCCCGGAAGTAAGCCCCGGCCTTGATTTCCGGAGCTGACAACCCCCGCTTTCAGGCCTCCTTTTCCTACATTATTTTTATTTATACCAAATAGTAATAAGAAATTTTTTACCTTTATCCGGAATTTAAAGGGGGCATTCCAAATGCCTTTCATGTTAATCGTGTTAGGTTAACTTGTTTAGGGACAATAAAATAGACTTTATGAGAGACAACGACCGCCTTAATTTTGATACGGTAAAGAAAATATTTACCGAATATCTTGAAAGTCACGGACACCGGAAGACACCTGAACGTTTCACCATACTGAAAGAAATTTATTCCACTGAAGGGCATTTCGATATCGAGACCCTTTATCTCCAGATGAAAAATAACAAGTACAGGGTTAGCCGGGCCACTTTGTACAATACCATTGAATTGCTGCAGAACTGTAACCTGGTAACCAAACATCAGTTTGGAAACAACTGCTCCCAGTTTGAGCGCTCTTTCAAATTCAAGCAGCACGATCACTTTATCAACCTTGAAGATGGATCGGTACTTGAGTTCTGCGATCCGCGTCTGCAGGAAATCCAGACATCGGTTGAAAAACTGCTGGGAGTTACCATAACCAGTCATTCCCTCACCTTCTTCGGATATCTGAAAGCGAAAGAAGACAGGCCGGTTAGTCTGACCAGTTCAGAAACGAACTGATCCTGATATTTTTTCCTTAATTCCGCTGTTGTGGTCCTTCATTTTGTTACCGGGGAATTTCGTTTTTCCGTAATGTTTCAGTATCATTGCACAGCCGTGTCCCAGCCGGGACAGACCCTTTAAACGAGGTGAAGCCCTGATTCATGGTCTTCACCTTCAGTTTGTTACGAAAAATTTGCTTTTAAATGAAAATTGATGTTTTACTTGGCCTCCAGTGGGGCGACGAAGGGAAAGGGAAAATTACGGATGTGCTTACGCCGGACTATGATATCATAGCCCGGTTTCAGGGTGGCCCGAACGCCGGTCATACCCTTGAGTTTAACGGGATTAAACATGTGCTTCATACGATCCCCAGCGGAATTTTCCACCCTGAAAAGATTAACGTAGTTGGCAATGGGGTGATCATTGACCCTTATATTCTTGCCAGGGAGCTGAAGAAGTTGCGCGACAGAGGCGCCAGGCCTGAATTGAACATGCTGATATCCAAACGCGCACACCTGATTCTGCCTACCCACCGGCTGATTGACGCGGTTGAGGAAGCCTCGAAAGGTTCCGCCAGAATCGGCTCAACGCTCAAGGGTATCGGCCCGACCTATACCGATAAAACCGGCCGGCACGGACTCAGGATTGGTGATACCCAGTTCCCCGCCCTGCGTGAAAAATACAATGCGCTGAAAACCCAGCACATGCGCATCATAGAATCATTCAATCCCGATCCCGACATACTCCGGATCGAGAACATGATGCTTGAGGAATATGAACAGCACTGGTTCGAAAGCCTTGACTACATCTCAGATATCAGATTGATTGACAGTGAAATATTTATCAATCAGAGTATGCGGGAGGGGAAGAAGATACTGGCTGAAGGCGCGCAGGGTACGATGCTCGACATCGATTTCGGTACATATCCTTATGTTACTTCATCAAACACCATCAGTGCCGGGGTTTGCTCCGGGCTTGGCATCTCTCCGCAAAATGTAGGCCGGGTATTCGGCGTATTCAAGGCCTATTGCACCCGCGTAGGCGGCGGGCCGTTCCCTACCGAGTTGCTTGATGAAACCGGTGAATTGCTGCGCACTAAGGGCCGGGAGTTCGGATCAACCACCGGACGACCGAGGCGCTGCGGCTGGCTTGACCTGCCGGCCCTCAGGTATTCTGTTATGCTCAACGGGGTAACCGACCTCGTGATGATGAAAGCTGATGTGCTGGATGAATTCGAAACAATCAGCGTTTGTACCGGTTATAAGATAGGCGAAGAAGTATATGAATTTCCGGGCTACGATACCTTAAACCAGGCTATTGAACCTGTACTCTCACAGTTCGCAGGTTGGAAGACTCCTATCAGCGGCTGCAGAAACTGGGAAGCGTTGCCGGAAAATTTCAGAAATTATACAGATGCCCTGGGTAAGATACTCGGATTACCGGTTACTGTAATTTCCGTGGGCCCCAACAGAGACCAGACGATTATCAGGAAAACCTGACAAATAAAATAAACCGGATTGAGAGAAACTGCGGAACTGATACGAAAAGAGTTTTTGCTGGAGATAAGGCAGCGTTATGCCATCAACGGTATTCTGCTCTATGTTTTCTCCACAATCTTTGTCGTTCAGCTTTGTTTTGGCAGGGTGATCGATGAAAAAACATGGATTGCTCTGTTTTGGGTGATCCTGCTGTTCGCCGCTTTCAATGCCGTTTCTAAAAGCTTTATTCAGGAAGCCTCGGCCCGACGGTTATACTATTTTATGATTGCATCGCCTTTGTCGGTGGTAGTCTCCAAGATGGTTTATAATTCGTTGCTGATGTTGGTACTGGGTGCATTGAGTCTGGGATTGTTTACCGTTTTTATGGGATTCCCGGGACTGTATGCCGGACTTTTTGCCCCGGCATTTCTGCTGGGCTGCATAGGCCTTGCATCTGCACTTACCATGGTTTCTGCCATCGCATCCCGTTCAGGGAACAATGCCGCCCTGATGGCAATTCTTGGTTTTCCTGTTGTGCTGCCCCTGTTGCTGCTGCTGGTAAAGGCGTCGCAGCGGGCGTTGACAGGAACGGTTGAATTTGCTGAATTGTTGCGCTTACTTTCCGCCATTGCACTTATCGACCTGGTGGTTGTGCTGCTGGCGGTGATTCTTTTTCCCTACCTATGGAGGGATTAACTGTTAAAACAAATCGTGTATGATCAGAAACATGTGGTGGAAAGTGCTCGGATTGTTGCTGGTACTCTATTCCATAATCGCCGGTTTATTGATTGATGTTCCGGTGTTGCCTGTAATTCACCAGACCATCAGAAATCTGTTTTATCATGTAAGCATGTGGTTTGCCATGTTTGTGATGCTGGGCACTTCCTTGATTTTCAGCATCAGGTACCTGTCAGGCTTCAGAATGAAAGATGACCTGATGGCTTCGGGAGCCGTTTACACGGGAATCTTTTTCGGCCTGATGGGGCTGATGACCGGAATGGTATGGGCAAAATTTACCTGGGGCGATTTCTGGACCAACGACCCCCAGCTGAACGGAGCGGCAGTCAGCATGATGGCATACCTTGCCTATACCGTGCTGAGAGGCTCCATTGATGAGGTTGCCATGCGCGCAAGAATTTCAGCCGTTTACAATATTTTCGCTTTTATGCTGCTCGTCATTTTTCTGGGCGTGCTTCCGAGACTGGCCGACAGTAGCCTTCACCCCGGCAAGGGGGGGAACACCTCGACCATGGAAGGGCTGGATATGACCATGCGCATGGTTTTTTATCCTGCTGCCCTCGGGTGGGTACTGATCGCATTCTGGCTGCTTCAGCTCCATACCCGCAGGCGTGCGCTGATTCAGGGAATTCATTAATACAACATAGCTTATGGAAGGAAGTGATAAATTTTTTGTGGTGGTCATTGTCATGTCCATCATTTTTACCGGACTGGGAACTTACCTGTTCCTGATAGATCGCAAACTCTCCCGTATTGAGAAAAAGCTGAAGGAGTTCAGGGAGTCAAAGAATAAGGATAAATAATTCAGGTATTGATTTACCTGATTAGATTTTAATTATCTTTGTACAGATCATTCTTCAAAATGCAATTTTGAAACGAACTCTTTACAGATGAAAAAGATACACATTCTTGCGCTTATTGTAGTGGTTGCAGCCATCGGTGTGGTGATGAGCCTGTCGATGAATTCATCTACCTATGCTGGTTTTGCGGAGGCCGGAGAGCATCCCGGAAGGGAGTATCACGTAATAGGAACATTAAGCCCTGACCATCCGGTTGAATATGATGCAATGAAGGATGCCAATAGTTTTTCTTTCTACATGCTTGATAACGAAGGCAGGGAGATGCTGGTGAAATACAGTGACACCAAGCCTCAGGATTTTGAAAAACTTGATCAGCTGGTCGTAATCGGTAAGATGAAAGACGGGTACTTCGCCGCCCATAAGATGAACCTGAAATGTCCGTCGAAATACAACAGCGACCAGGTGCCGGAAGGGTTCGAAAGCACCAGCTATACCGGACAGGAATAACCGGCACTACTGCTTTTTTTCAGGGATAAGCTCAAATTGAAGGCTGATGTCATCAACCAGCAGCTCAGATTCCCTGTTATTCCAGATGTAAACTTTAATCAGGTCAGAAGGAACAAGAGAATCGGGGAATTCGTATGTTGCCCTTACCTTTTTCCATTCCCCTCCTTTGGCAAAAAAGTCAGCGATCGGATAACTCTGATAGTACCCCTTGTCGTCAACAGATACTACCATATACCCGCCCGGTGCAGGTTTCCCGGAATATACCTGCGCTTCATAAGTGAGCCGTGCGGGCAGCAAGGTTGAAATATAGCCCAGTTTCTGTTCAAATACGAAACTGTATTCATTTTCAGCATCCAGGTGACTTGCAAACTTTCCTGAAAAGGCCAATCCTTCCCTGATGGTGGATCCGTTTTTCCAGGCCAACGGCTGCGCCGCCAGCAATGAGTCAGGATTCTCCAGATCTGTACTGATTTCAATTGTTTGCGGTTTTTCAGGCTGCTTTGCCTCCGGAGGATTGCCGCAGGCGGACAATAAAACAATTGCCGGAATCATGGATAAAATACCTCTCATTCGAAAAGGGGTTGATCGTTGAACTCAGGTTTGCTGCTGTACAAATGTACAAACAAAAACCAACTTCATTCACTGACCCGGCCGGCCCCGGAGAAATTCGCGCCCGGAAGAAGCGGATTGAAACGAAAAAGAAATGTTGTACGATATCAGTCTGAGACGATTAACAGGTCATTTGTTGGCGATAAGCATCTCAACCAACTTGTCGAGTAAACCGAGATTTCCTTCTACAAATAGTTTTCCAGCCTGATGCAGCGCGTAAAGGTTGCTCTCGGAAGCGTCGTCCATATCGCTGTTCGCTTCATCCAGCCCGGGTTCAAGCCTGATGAAGTTATCCGGGGTTTCCGTTGTTTCCCATATTTTGCGAAGCTGATAGCTAACCGTTTCAGCATTTCCCGACATCATGATGTCGATGATCGGTTTGATCCATTCAATCATGCCCCAGTCTTTCGCCTTTTCATAAGGATATGGTTTCCGCACTGAGCCGGTCCCGATCGAAATCATAAGCATGTCTTTTGCATGGGGCCTGTCGGGTTTCAGCGGGTCGTTCAGCACTTCTGAAAATAGAATTCCCCTGGCCTCGGCATAAGCGCACATGGCCGGGTTATTTGCAAAAACACCCCCGTCGATGAGGGGGTAGGCAATTCCATAATCAGAGTTTGCCAGTGCTGTTTCAAAATAGGTGGGTGCTGCCGAGGTTGCCCTGGCAACCTCTTTTACCGGGTAATTGTGGGTGTTTTTAACCTTTGCGTCTACCTGGCTGAAAAAATGCGCCCGGCGTGCTTTTATATCATAGGAAGTGATCAGGCATGGCTTCAGCAGCTCGCTGAGCCTGGTATTGCCGTAATATTCATTCAGCGCTTTCTCGAGTTCAGCGGCACTGTATTTTTCATCAGTCAGGCCACCTTTGCTTCTTAATTTTTGCAATAAGCTGATATCAAATATTTTACCTCCTTTTTTCAGATAGATGTCTACTGCTTCCCCTGCGGTGAATTTCGGCCTGCCGGTGGGCCGGCCTTCCGCATCTTTGTGCGGGATCAGATAAGTACAAGCCAGGATGCCACCCGTACTGGTCCCGGCCATAAGGTCAAAGTAATCGCTGAGCCTGACATGATCGCCTTCCCGCTTTCTTAACTGATCTTCAATATAGGTAAGGATCACTCCCGGGAGGATCCCACGGATACCCCCTCCATCAATAGAAAGAATGCGAACTTTCTTCTTTTCCATCTGCATTGTATTAGGTATAACTCAAAATTAATTATTAATCAGACTAAATAAAAATAATTAACAAATATTTATGATAAATAGGGTGTTAAGGTTTTTACAACGCAATTCCATTTGGCCGGACAAGCCGTTTTTACACTATCCCCATCGGCGATAAGGCAGAATTACCCCTGAATATTTGCAATGAAGATTATAAATAACAAAATTTCAGGGCTTTTGGACGGCTGCATACTTAAAGTCATATCTTTGCCGCAAAATCGGGCAACAAACTTTTTAACACTATAAAATCCAATATCATGAATGAAGTTTTGTCATCTGAAAAACTGATGCAACTGGAAGACAAGTACGGTGCACACAATTATCATCCGCTGCCGGTGGTGCTGGCTAAGGGGCAGGGCGCCCGCGTATGGGATGTTGAAGGAAATGAATATTATGATTTTCTTTCGGCTTATTCAGCTGTGAATCAGGGACATTGTCATCCCCGTATCATTAAAGCGCTTACCGATCAGGCTTCAAAAATGACCCTGACTTCAAGGGCTTTTTTCAATGATTCGCTGGGCGTTTACGAAAAGTTTGTAACTGAATATTTTGGTTACGACAAGGTATTGCCCATGAATACCGGTGCAGAAGCCGACGAAACTGCCCTGAAGCTCTGCCGCAAATGGGCTTACAAGAAAAAAGGGATTGCAGAAAACCAGGCAAAGATTGTTGTATGCGATGGTAATTTCCACGGAAGGACCATTACCATTGTTTCCATGTCAACCGATCCCGACTCCTACGGCGGATTTGGCCCGTTTACCCCGGGATTCATAAAAATACCCTATAATGACCTGAATGCACTTGCCGAAGTGCTGAAGGATGAGACCGTTGCCGGGTTCCTGGTAGAGCCCATTCAGGGTGAAGCCGGAGTATTTGTTCCGGATGAGGGTTACCTTTCAAAAGCTGCTGCCATGTGTAAGGAGAAAAATGTGCTCTTTATCGCTGATGAGGTTCAGACGGGTATTGCCCGCACCGGCAAGCTGCTTGCCTGCGACCACGAAAATGTCCGTCCCGATATCCTTATTCTTGGTAAAGCACTTTCAGGAGGCGTTTATCCGGTTTCTGCGGTGCTGGCCGACGATGAAATTATGCTTTGTATCAAGCCCGGCGAACATGGTTCAACCTTCGGTGGAAACCCCGTTGCCGCACAGGTCGCCATGGAAGCGCTTAAGGTTGTTACCGACGAGAAACTTGCAGAACGTGCCGAGTACCTCGGAAATATTTTCCGCGAAGAACTGAAAGCGGTTAAATCGGAAATGATTGCCCTGGTGCGTGGTAAAGGTTTGCTCAATGCCGTAGTTATCAGACCCAAAAATGGCAAGGAAGCATGGGATGTCTGCGTTAAGATGAAAGAAAATGGCGTATTGGCCAAACCAACCCACGGCGACATCATCCGCTTTGCGCCTCCGCTGGTAATCACCGAGGAAGAATTGCGCGAAGCCATTGAAAGAATCAAGAAGTCAATTTTATTCTTTGAATAAAACACAGTTTTGATTAGTAATAAAAGGGGGCTTCCGGTTTCGGAGCCCCTTTTTTTTAGTTTGTCAGGCATGATTTCAAGCGCCGGGGTGAAAGTCCCGAATGGAAGTTGCAGTGCCTGCCATTAGCCTAAGGCAAGGCTGTCCATCATGAGGCGGAATCTGAAGGAAGCCGGTGGCAAACACTTGAGTCCACGAAAAGATACTTCATGCAATTCGGGTATATGCGGGTAATGGTACATAAGTAGACAAAGTCCGATGCTGCACAGAACATATAAGCGTAAATGAAGGGTTGCCTGAGTAGAAAACGTGAAACCTTATCTTGAGAGATTTGTGTTGCAAACTGCCAAGGGTAATATGAGCGAACACCGGAGGGGCGGACTTGTTACAGAAGAAAATAGATAATGGGACAAGCTGTTGCACAGAAGTCAGCCGAGGCCATAGCACCCATTATGTCCGAAGGGGAAGGGCTGAAAGCTATGATTGGAAAACGAACCATGCAGTCACTCCTTTGAAACTGTTTTTCCGAGCGGAGTAAAAGAAATAAAATGGCTCAAGCAGCATTTGATAAATGAAACTAAAAAACTCTGGTTTGGGTTTTCCCGTCATTTCCTTCAGATTCCATTCGGTTGCAGCCATCAAAGCATTGATTTGTATGCCATTCACTCATAAAATGTAGTTCTGTCCCATTCGAAAACCTGTTTTCAGATGTCCGATTATTTGATCAATGGCTGCCCGTGATCTGAACTTTTTACGTTTCTGATGCTTCTGAGACATTGTACTGCTGGCCTTGGGTCAATGGGTTGTCAGGATTCTTACGACTTCAATCTCTGACCTGCCTCATCCTCCCCGGTCATAAGCCGCTTCCTGAGGTAGATTTATGTCATTGCTAATCATTTGATTAATCAAAGATTCTATCGTGTGTTCATCGAATGGATTAACTAAAAATGCACTGATTGATAGAATATTCCTCTTCCCTTTTATGCCGGTGGTAATCAACCCTACTTTGTTGCCAAACTCATATTGCTTATGTGGTTTGCCTT
>VSSQ01000172.1_pt1 | contig 82150 bp, 85 predicted proteins | sample 4763081 | NCBI WGS metagenome assembly VSSQ01 (sample SAMN12137344, study PRJNA551015) | bioreactor metagenome | isolation source: SDC9 anaerobic chlorinated ethene degrading culture | place: USA: Knoxville, Tennesee | collected 2015-01-01
TTCAATTAAAGCTTGTGGATTTAGATTTGATAGTAAATCAAAGAGTTGGTATAAACAACTTGAACAAAGGGCTTCATAATGAGTAATTTAATTCCCAAAAATTTAATAAATACTATTCCAGAACTTTATGATACACAAGATTTAAAAGACCCAATTTGTCAAATAAAACTATTTTTGGCTGATTCAAGTTTTACATGGTACATAATTGAACTTGATAGAGCTGATTTAAATACTTGTTATGGATTTGTAGATGGTTTAGAAAGAGAACTTGGATATTTCTCATTAGATGAACTTGAAAGTGTAAGAGGACTATTTGGACTTAAAGTTGAAAGAGATTTAAGCTTTAAACCTACAAAATTATCAAAAGTCAAAGGAAAATAAAATGTTGGCATTTGACTACTACATAATCAAAGAGAGTAAAAAGAACTTTAAGAGTTGGACAAAAGCAGGGTTAGAATTTTTAAAACAGCATCTTAATAATATCAAAGATAAAAATGAAAAAAGAAGAGTTAAAAGGATATTGGAAAAGTTAAATAGGAAAAAAAGATGAATGTAAATTATAATTCATTACTTCCTAACAAAATACTTTTTAGTTTAAAGGAGATAGAAGATTTAGGAGTTATCAAAACAGATATGGCTAAAAAGCTAATATATAGTGGTTTTTTAGAAGTAGTTAAAATTGGAAATAAAATTCATATCTCAAGAGAAGAGTTGATTAGATATTTAAAAGAAAATACATATCCTGCAAAAAATATAGCCTAAACTAAAATAGTTTAGGTTATAGCTAGTTTTTTTATTTTTCCATAACTTTGTATATTACTCATAAACCCAAAATCTCGACAAATCCTTTAAATTTAATAGTTCGTATACACAGTTATATGAAGATTTTATAAAACAATAATTTAGGTTTTAATGTTATTAATAATATATATTATTATTTAAATAAAGATTAGAATAATAGTATAAGACAATATAGTAGCAATATATAAAAATAAATAGTCTTAGTAAGATAATTAAAACTATAGTATACATACCTTTATATGAAAATAAAAAATATAAAGGATAGAAAATGCTTATTAACAACAATAAAAAAACTAATCGAAGATTAGAGAGTACAAAAAAATATATAGATGACTTATCTAAAAAGTACTCAAAATTAAATATTGTAAGAGTAGATTTAGGTTATACAAAAGAAGATAGTAAAAGTATCACTTTTGAAGATGCAAGTAAAGATTTAAATAAAATGTTAAATAATACAAGGTCAAAACCTACTGTATTTGGTGAAATGATTGGATATATAACAAAAAAAGAGCTAGGAGAAGATAAAGGAGTTCATATTCATGTTGCAATTATTTATAATGGAAATATAGTAAGAGAAGATATTACAAAAGCACAACAAATAGGAGAGTACTGGAAAAATAATATTACAAAAGGTAAAGGAGTATTTCATAACTGTAGTAAAAATGAATATAAAAATAAAGCTGTAGGTGTTATAGACTATAAAGATGAAGAAAAAAGAAAAATATTTGATGAAAAAGTACTGACTTATTTGTGTAAAGATGAACAAAGTATAGATTCTTTAAAAACAAATATAAAAGATAGAGCATTTACAAGAGGTATAGCTCCAAAGAAAAAAAGTAATGCTGGAAGACCTAGAAGTGTAAATAATGATGAATAAGTATAAGTTAAAATAATTTATTTTAAAACTTATCTTAGATAAAATCAAGACAATTAATAGTTTTAGATTGGAATATGAAACATAATCAAGAGATAATAAAAAAATCTTAATGATATTAAATCTTAAAATAATGTAATTATTCTAGAGGAAAAGATAAATGAACAAACAACAACTAGCTGCAAAGATTTGGGAATCTGCAAACCAAATGAGGTCAAAGATTGAAGCAAATGAATATAAAGATTATATTCTAGGTTTCATCTTTTATAAATACCTTTGCGATAAAGTTGAAAGATTTGCTAAACAAGAAGGCTATACAGCTGAAGACATATCAAATTTATCTGAAGAAGATAGTGAAAGTGTTGAATATTTTAAAGAAAATCTAGGTTTTTTTATCTCTTATGATAATCTATTTTCTACTTGGATAAAAGTAGGAAAAGATTTTGATGTATCAAATGTAAGAGATGCAATGTCAGCATTTAATAGGTTAATCCATGATAACCATAAAAAGCTATTTGATGGTATCTTTACTACTTTAGAAACTGGACTTAGTAAACTTGGTGAAAATGCAGCTTCACAAACAAAAGCAATTAGTTCACTTATCCATTTAATCAAAGATATTCCTATGAACTCAAAACAAGACTATGATGTACTTGGTTTTATTTATGAATATCTAATTTCAATGTTTGCAGCAACTGCTGGTAAAAAAGCAGGAGAGTTTTATACTCCTCACGAAGTATCAGTTTTAATGTCTGAAATTATTGCTGAGAGCCTAAAAGACAAAAAAGAAATCCAGATATACGACCCTACAAGTGGTTCAGGTTCACTACTTATAAATATTGGTGCAAGTGTTGCAAAACACATGGATGATGAGAACAATATAAGATATTATGCTCAAGAGTTAAAACAAAATACATACAACTTAACTAGAATGAACTTAGTTATGAGAGGAATTATACCAAGTAACATAGTTACAAGAAATGCAGATACTTTAGAAGAAGATTGGCCGTATTTTGATGAAAGTGACCCAACAGGAACATATAAGCCTTTATACATAGATGCAATTGTTTCAAATCCTCCATATTCTCAAAAATGGGATAGTGAAAACAAAGAATCAGACCCAAGATATTCAAGATTTGGATTAGCACCAAAAACAAAAGCAGATTATGCCTTTTTACTTCATGACTTATACCACTTAAAACCTGATGGAATTATGACTATTGTATTACCTCATGGGGTATTATTTAGAGGTGGAGAAGAAGGAGTAATTAGAAAAAATTTAATTGAACAAAATCATATAGATGCTATCATTGGATTACCTGCTAATATTTTCTTTGGTACAGGAATTCCTACAATTATCATTGTTTTAAAACAAAAAAGAGAAAACACAGATATTTTAATAGTTGATGCTTCAAAAGGCTTTGAAAAAGTAGGTAAAAACAACAAATTAAGAGCTAGTGATATTAAAAAAATAGCTGATACCGTAATAAATAGAACAAATATTGATAAATATTCAAGAGCAGTAAGTAGAGATGAAATTAGAGAAAATGACTATAATCTAAACATACCAAGATATGTAGATAGCTCTGAAGCTGATGAAAGTTTTGATATATATGCAACCATGTTTGGTGGTATTCCAAAATCTGAAATTGAATTATTAAATATCTATTGGCAAAGTTTCCCAACTCTAAAAAGTGCATTATTTGATAATATTGAAAGTGAATATACACACCTAAAAACTAATGATATAAAACAAACTATTATGGCAAATGATGATGTAAGAACATTTATAAAAAATTTCAGCTCGTCATTTGATGATTTTAACAGTTTTCTTAAAACTGAACTTTTAGAGCAACTATTAACTCTTAAAATCCAAAAAGAGCAAACAATCTTAGGCAATGATATATTTAAAAGACTTGAAAACATCCCATTAATAGACAAATATGAAGCATATCAACTACTTGATGATAACTGGCAATCAATCGCAACTTATTTAGAGATTATCCAAACAGAAGGCTTTGAAGCAACAAAACAAGTTGATGCAAATATTGTAATAAAAAAGAAAAATGGTAAAGATGTAGAAGTTCAAGAGGGATGGTTAGGTCATATTATGCCATTTGATTTAGTTCAAAACACATATTTAAAAGATGAACTTGAAGCTTTAAAAGTCAAAGAAGATAGACTTTTAGAGATAACAGCCCAATACGAGGAAATTTTAGAATCCCTTAGTGAAGATGAAAAAGAGGAAGATACAGTAAAAGAATCAAAAGATGCCTTTGTAAATGCAGAAGTTGTAAAAGTTGCAAAAGAAATTAGAACCGAAATTAAGAAAAAAGCTAAGTTTAATGAAGATAGTTATGAACTGAAAATATTAAAAGTAGATGGGCTAATATCTGAAGAAAAAGCACTTAAAAAAGATGTAAAAGAAGAGTCTGAAAAACTTCACATAAAAACTAAAAAAACAATAGAAAATCTTAGTGATACACAAGTATATGAACTACTTGAATTAAAATGGATAGAGCCACTAGAAGATAAACTATATAAACTTCCAAATGGAATAATCAATAATTTAGTAAATAAAATCCAAGAAATCTCTGTGAAATATGAAACAACTTTAAAAGACATAGAAAATGAAATAAAAGATACAAGCAAAGAGTTATCTTCAATGTTGCATGAATTAGATGGAAATGAGTTTGATATGCAAGGTTTAAAAGCATTTCAAGAGCTTTTAGAGGTTAAATAATGACAACTAAAAGCAAAGTTCCACAAATTCGTTTTAAAGGGTTTAGTGGGGAGTGGGAAGAAAGTAAACTGAATGAAAAAGCATTTATAACGATGGGACAATCTCCAGTTTCTTCAAGTTATAATGAAAACTCAATTGGTTTACCTTTAATACAAGGTAATGCAGATTGTAAAGAAAGAAAGACATCACCAAGAATTTTTGCTTCCCAATTTACTAAAGAGTGTTTTATTAATGACATAGTTATGACTGTACGAGCACCTGTTGGCTATGTATCTAAGTCTTTACATCATGCTTGTATAGGAAGAGGTGTTTGTAGTATTAAATCTAAAGAAGATGGTGAGTTTTTATTTCAATTTTTAATAAATTATGAAAATCAATGGTTAAAATTTTCTCAAGGCTCAACATTTACAGCAGTAAATAGTGATGATATAAAAAATTTAAATCTTATAATACCAAATCATAATGAACAAACAAAAATCGGTGACTACTTCCAACAATTAGACAAACTAATAGAACAAAAAGAAAAAAAATACCAAAAACTAAAACAGTTTAAAAAAGCGATGCTTGATAAAATGTTTCCAAAAAATGGAGCTGATACTCCTGAAATACGATTTAAAGGTTTTAGTAGTAAATGGGAAGAAAAAAGTTTATCAGAATTAATAGAGTATAAAAATGGAAAAGGACATGAAGATAAACAAACTTTATCTGGTAAATATGAGTTAATTAATTTAAATTCAATATCTATTGATGGTGGCTTAAAACATTCAGGAAAATTTGTTAATGAAACAGAATCTACACTAAATGAAAATGATTTAGTTATGGTATTAAGTGATGTAGGTCATGGTGATTTACTTGGGAGAGTTGCTTTAATTCCAGAAAATAATAAGTTTGTATTAAATCAAAGAGTTGCTTTACTTAGACCTTTTAATAACATTATTCCTCAATTTCTTTTTTATAATATTAATGTGAATCAAAAATATTTTAAAATGCAAGGGGCAGGAATGTCGCAATTAAATATTTCAAAAAGTAGTGTTGAAAGTTTTATTTCTTATATTCCATCAGATTTAAAAGAACAACAAAAAATTGGTAACTACTTCCAAAAACTAGATAAGCAAATAGAGCTACAACAAAAAGAACTAGAAAAACTAAAAAACATAAAAAAAGCATCATTATCTAAGATGTTTGTATAAAGGCTTTAAGATGATTTTAGAAAACAAACTAGGTATTAAAAGCGAAATAGAGTTAGCAAAAGAGGAAGAAAGAATCAGTAAATTAAAGGCTAAAAACCTTTTTGAAAATGGTTTTTTTGATACTTTAAAAGCTGGAAGTTTTGAGAGTTTATCTGTCATTCATTTTGAGCTTTTTGGAGATATTTATAATTTTGCAGGAAAGATTAGAAATGTAAATATTTCAAAAGGAAACTTTAGATTTGCACCAATAACTTATCTTGAAGAAGCTATCAAACAAATAGAATCAATGAACCAATCTACTTTTGATGAAATTATTGAGAAATATGTAGAAATGAATGTAGCTCATCCATTCAGGGAAGGCAATGGTAGAAGTATGAGAATCTGGCTTGATTTGATGCTAAAAAGTGAGATTAAAAAAGTTGTTGATTGGAATAGTATAGAAAGGGATGATTATTTAATGGCGATGGAGAGAAGTCCTATAAAAGATACAGAGATAAAACTACTTCTAAAAAATGCCCTAAGTGATGAGATAAACAGTTCTGATGTGTTTATGAAAGGTATTGATGCAAGTTACTACTATGAGGGATATACTTTATATATTACTAAAGAGCTAGAGGAAAATAAATAATGACATTTACAAATGAAGCTGAGTTTGAAAAAGCGTTAATAAAAGTACTTAGAGATAAAGGTTGGGGTGAACATGATGTTATTAAAAACCCAACAGAAGAAGAACTACTTGAAAACTGGGCTAAAATTCTTTTTGAAAACAATAAGGGAATTGATAGACTAAATAATATACCTTTAACTCATAGTGAAATGCAACAAATCTTAGAACAGATTAATATCTTAAAAACACCACTAAAGCTAAATAGCTTTATAAATGGAAGAACTGTATCAATTGTCAGAGATAATGAAGAAGATAAACTGCATTTTGGAAAAGAAATTAGTTTAAAGATTTATGATAGAGCTGAAATAGCAGCTGGACAAAGTAGATACCAAATAGTTCAACAACCAATATTTAAAACAAAATCTAAAATATTAAATGACCGAAGAGGTGATTTAATGCTTTTAATAAATGGTATGCCTGTTATTCATATTGAGCTTAAAAAAAGTGGAGTTCCTGTAAGTCAAGCCTATAATCAAATAGAAAAATACTCAAGGGAAGGTGTATTTACTGGATTATTTTCATTAGTTCAAGTATTTGTAGCTATGGAGCCTGAAGAGAGTGTATATTTTGCAAATCCTGGAATGGATGGAAAGTTTAATAAAGACTACTATTTTCATTGGGCAGATTTTAATAATGAGCCGATAAATGATTGGAAAAAAGTGGCTTCCCTTTTACTTTCTATTCCAATGGCTCATCAACTTATAGGATACTATACAGTTGCAGATGATGCTGATGGTGTTTTAAAAGTTATGAGAAGTTACCAATACTATGCAGCAAATGCTATTAGTGATAAAATCAAAAAGACTAATTGGAAAGATAAAAACTCTTTAGGTGGTTATATTTGGCACACAACGGGTTCAGGTAAAACCATGACAAGCTTCAAATCTGCTCAACTTATAGCAAATTCAAAAGATGCAGATAAAGTAATATTTTTAATGGATAGAATTGAGTTAGGAACTCAATCACTACAAGAGTATAGAGCTTTTGCAGATGCAAGTGATGATGTACAAGCTACTGAAAATACAGGTGTTTTAGTAACTAAATTAAAAAGTAATGACCCTGCAAATACTTTAATAGTGACATCAATTCAAAAAATGAGCAATATAAATAGTGAAGAAGATGGATTAAAGAGCAAAGATATAGAACTAATATCTAATAAAAGAATTGTTTTTATTGTTGATGAATGTCATCGTTCAACTTTTGGAGATATGCTAATAACTATAAAAGATACATTTACAAATGCTATATTTTTTGGATTTACAGGAACACCAATACAAGATGAAAATCAGAAAAAAGATAATACAACAGCAACAGTATTTGGAGATGAACTACACAGATATAGTATAGCTGATGGAATTAGAGATAAAAATGTACTTGGATTTGACCCATATAAAGTATTAACTTATAGAGATAAAGATTTAAGAAAAGCAGTTGCTCTTCAAGAATCAAAAGCAAAAAGTGAAATTGAAGCACTAAGCGATGAAAAAAAGAAAAAAGTCTTTAATAAGTTTATGACTGAATTAAAAATGACTGGATATACAGATGCTTCTGGTAAATATATAAAAGGGATAGAGGATTTTGTATCTAAAGCCCAATATGAAAGAATAGAACACAAAAATCAAGTTATAAATGACATATTGGATAATTGGATAACTCTTAGCCAAAACTTCAAATTTCACGCAATTTTTGCAACAAGTAGTATCCCTGAAGCAATAGAGTATTATCGTTTATTAAAAGTAAAAATCCAAGAAAAAAAACTTGATTTAAAATTTACAGCTTTATTTGATTCAAATATAGATAATGATGATGGTGCAAAATCAGCCTTTAAAGAAGATGGAATTGTAGAGATAATGGAAGATTATAATAAAAGATATGAGCAAGATTTTTCATTAAAAATATTTTCAAAATTTAAAAAAGATATTGCTTCAAGATTAGCACATAAGAAACCATATAACTATATAGAAAAAAATCCAGAAAAACAAATTGATTTATTAATTGTAGTTGACCAAATGCTTACAGGGTTTGACTCAAAATGGATAAATACTCTTTATTTGGATAAAGTATTGAAATATGAAACTATAATACAAGCTTTTTCAAGAACAAATAGACTTTTTGGAGCAGATAAACCATTTGGAACTATTCGATACTATAGATATCCTCATACTATGGAAGAGAATATTAACAAAGCAGTTAAATTATACTCTGGAGATAAACCTCTTGGACTTTTTGCAGATAGATTAGAAAACAATTTAAAGAAGCTAAATAAACTTTATGATGAAATTTTTGACTTATTTAAAAGTGCAGGAATTGAAAACTTTGAAAAACTTCCAGATGATTTAACTGAAAGAGCAGAGTTTGCAAAACTGTTTAAAAAGTTTAATGAAACTTTAGAGGCTTCAAAGATTCAAGGGTTTAAATGGTCTGAACTAGAATATAAATTTGAAGAGTCTAAACCAAAAAGAGTAGTAAATTTGAATATTGATGAAAATACATATCTTATTTTAGTTCAAAGGTATAAAGAGCTTCCATCTAGTGGTGGAGGAAGTGGTGGTAATACTGATATACCATTTGAAATTGAGGGGTATATAACTGAAATTGACACTGATAAAATTGATACTGATTTTATGAATTCAAGATTTGATAAATATAGAAAAATAATTGATAGTGGCGATACAGTAGAGATTGAAAAAACTTTAAATGAACTTCATAAATCATTTGCAACACTTAGTCAAGAAGAACAAAAATACGCAAATATTTTCATTCATGATATTCAAAATGGAGATATACAAATAGATTCTAATAAAACTTTTAGAGAGTATGTAGCTCAGTATCAAGCAAATGCTGAAAACTCACAAATTATGAAATTAGTAGAGTTATTTGGATTAGATAATGAAAAATTAAAAGAGATGATAAATTCAAATATAACAGACCTAAATATTAACGACTATGGTAGATTTGATGAATTAAAAAATAGTGTTGATAAAGAAAAAGCAAAAGTATATTTTGAAGAAATAGAGGGATGTAAATTACCAATTCCAAAAGTGAATATTAAAGTACATAAACTACTTAAAGATTTTATTCTTAGTGGTGGGTATGAAATTAAATCTTAAAGTAATTATTAAATTTTAATATTAAAACTAAAAAATAATAAACATATATCACAACTTTATGCAAGATAATTATTCTTGTAAATAAATTTGTGAGGAGTTTGAAATGCTACCAGTATTACCTTTATTGGTTAGTGGAGTTTTAGGAGTTATTGTAGGTTTTTCTTTAAAAAAATATTCTGATGAAAATCCATCTGATATTTTTGAAAGAATTGAAAAAGAAAATATGAACTTGATAGATAGTATGGATTTTTCTAAATTAGATTCTTTAAAACAAAGTGTCTATAATGGAATCTTTATATCTTTTGCTAATTATTTCAATAGTTTACATCAAAATGAACTAGAAAAATTTGATATTAAAAATGTAGAAGAATGTTCTACAATAGGAGTATCAACACCAATATTAGTTTATGAAGATAATAAAAACCAAATAAAAATAGATAAAACAACTGATTTTTTAGATGAGTTAAATTCTAGTTTAATATCTATTTTTGAAACTTTAAAACAAGATGTAGATATTGATTTTAAAAGCTTTAGTCAAGATAGACGAACTCTTATTCAAGAAGCTTATCAAGTTGCTAAACAAATTGAAAATATTTGTCTAAGTGATATGGTAAATTAAAATACAATTACATAAAAAATCTAAGTAAATTTGATTTACTTGGATTATTATTTTTTCTTAAAATAAATCATGTTTATGTAATTTTATATAACAATAATATAATAATTTTTTTTATAATATATTTAGTTTAAGTTAGTAGAATAAATTAAATTATGTTTATAGGGGAGATATATGTCAACAGAATCAAGTATTAAATGTCCAAATTGTGGTGAGTTAATAGATGTTAATGAAATACTTTATCATCAACTAGAAAATGAATTTAAACAAAAGAATTTAAATGAAAAGAAAAAGTTTGAAGAAGAGGTATAAAAAATCGCCTAATTAACCTCTAACAAAAGTTTGAATATATAAAAAAGAAAATCAGTAAATTTGGGAGCGTTAGAAATTTTGTGTCAATCTGATAGAATTTATTCTAAAGGATTGAACAATGAATCAAACACTTGATTTAACAGATGCACTTGAGCAAATTAAAGCTGGTGCAAAAATAGAGGGTAAAGATGGAGTTTTAGCTCCTCTTATCAAACAACTTACAGAAGCTGCATTACAAGCGGAACTTGAATCTCATCTAACAAGAGAGATAAATAAAAATAGAAAGAATGGCAAATCTACTAAAACTATGAAAAGTAGTGTTGGTGAATTTGAACTTGATATTCCAAGAGATAGAAATGGTTCTTATGAACCTCAGATAGTCAAAAAACATCAAACTCATATGTCAGACCATATTGAGCAAAAGATTTTATCATTGTATGCTTTAGGCAATAGCTATTCTCAAATATCTGAACATATTGAAGAGATGTATGGTATTGAGTTTTCCAAAGCTACAATAAGTGCTGTTACAGATAAAGTTATACCATTACTAAAAGAGTGGCAACAAAGACCGTTAGAGTCAATCTTTCGATTTGTATGGCTTGATGCAATACATTATAAAATAAAAGAAAATGGTAGATATATTTCAAAAGCTGTATATACTATTCTTGGAGTTGGACTTAATGGGAAAAAAGAGATACTGGGATTATACCTTTCAGAAAATGAAGGAGCCAATTTTTGGTTGCAGGTTTTAACTGATTTAAACAATCGAGGAGTTCAAGATATACTTATTGCTTCTGTTGATGGTTTAAAAGGATTTCCTGAAGCTATAAAAGCAATTTTTCCAAATACTGAGATACAACTTTGTATTGTTCACCAAATCAGAAACTCAATAAGATATGTTGCTTCTAAAAACCAGAAGGAATTTATGAAAGATTTAAAACTTATTTATCAATCCATCTCCAAAGAAGCTGCTGAAATAGAACTTGATAACCTTGAAGAAAAATGGGGTAAAAAATATCCTATTGTGATTCAGTCTTGGAAAAATAAATGGGAAAATCTATCTTCTTATTTTAAATATCCTGAAGATATAAAACGGATTATTTATACTACAAATATTATTGAATCAGTTCATCGCCAGTTTAGAAAACTGACTAAAACCAAAGGAGCTTTTCCAAATGAAAACAGTTTACTCAAACTTTTATATATGGGTATTCAGAATGCTTCTAAAAAATGGACAATGCCTATAAGGAATTGGTCATTGACTATCTCTCAATTATCTATCTTTTTTGAAGGTAGAATTACAAACCAATTAAAAATATAAAACCAATAGCCCTTTAAAGGGCTGTTTTTATGAAACTAAACTCATTCCAAGATATGTATTATAAGCAATATAACAAATAACTAAAATAGCTCCCTCAACTCTGTTTATTTTTCCCTCTTTCCCTTTAAAACCATAAGCCATAGCTAAAAGAGCAAGCGTTAAGATAAACATAATTATCCAATCTCTTTGTAAAACTTCTGGGGCAATCGCATTCATAGGGTTGATAACTGTTGCAATTCCAACAACTGCTAAAAGGTTAAACATGTTTGAGCCAACAACATTTCCAATAGCAATATCATGTTCACCTTTTCTTGCAGCAATAACAGAAGCAGCAAGTTCAGGTAAAGAAGTTCCAAGTGCTACAATAGTAAGACCAATGATTAAATCACTTACTCCAAACTCATGGGCAACTCCAACTGCACCCCATACAAGAATTCTTGAGCTTACGATTAGTAAAATAAGACCAACTATAAGCCATATAACACCTGTTTTTAAAGTCATAGCGTGTTCTTTTAGTTCATCTTCCATTTCATCTTCAAGAACATCATTTTTACTTTTAATTGCACTATAAACAGACCAGCCAATCAGAGCAAAGAAACCTGCAAGAAGAATAATCCCTTCAATAAATGTTAAGCTGTTGTCAAGAAGTAAATATCCACTGAATAAAACAATTAAAATTAGTATTGGTAACTCTTTTCTTACAATTTTAGAGTGAACTGCGATTGGTGCTACAAGTGCTGTAACTCCAAGAATTAATGCTATATTTACAATATTTGAACCAAGAGCATTTCCAAGTGCTAAAGAAGGATTTCCCTCATAAGCTGCAATTGCTGAAACTACCATCTCTGGAGCACTTGTTCCAAAACCTACTATTAAAATACCAATCAAAAGTGTTGGCATACCAAGGTGTTTAGCTGTTGATGCTGCACCCTCTACAAATCTATCTGCACTCCATACTAATAATGCAAATCCTGCAATTATTGCTAATAAATATAGTGTCATAAACTCTCTTTTTAAAAATCAAAATCAAAGATTTCTGATAAAAAACCTTCTTTTTTCTTTTTATGATAACCTTGATGATTATGGCTATCGTATTTATTATATTGTTCTTTACGAGATTGCTCATATTGAGGTTGAGATGAACTATTATTTTGCATTGAACTTCTTTCAATTATTTTATCAAGTTCTCCTCGGTCAAGCCATACACCTCTACAAGATGGACAATAATCAATCTCTACACCTTGTCTATCACTCATAACTAAATCAACATCTTTACATACTGGGCACTTCATTTTTTACTCCTTAAACTGTTTTATTTAATGAATGTAAATTATCATTTGGATTTTGTATTGTCTCAGTTTTTGCAACTTCTACAATTTTTTCATCATCTTCTTTCATTGCTTGTTTAAAGTTTTTGATTCCACTCCCTAAACCTTTAGCAAGTTCTGGTATTTTTTTACCACCAAATAGTAAAAGTATTACTACAACAATAATTCCTAATTCCATTCCACTTGGCATACTAAACATTTTTAATTTCCTTTAATAAATTTTTGACAAATTATACTTTAAATTACATACTCAACTTTCGCACATAGATTCCACTAAATTCATGAACTAAAGTTGATAAATAAAGTCCATAAGTAGGCACCTTTTAGTATAATTACGTTACCACTAACATCATTATAAAGGTCTATCTTATGGAACTTGCAAATTATATAGAAACTGCTATGAAGAGCATATTAAAAAATCCAATTTACGAAGTGTTATCAGAAATAAAAATCACAAAAATACTTAAACAAAGTAACTTTGTTAAGAGAGAAGTTGGATATCCACCATTTCAAATAATTTTACACTTTCTTTATATGCTTATTATGCAAAAAAGACAATCAACTTTTATAAAAAATAGTGATAAGGCTTATGGTAAAGATGTATATTATAGATTTATCAAAGAAAAACGCTATAACTGGCGTAAACTTTTATTGTTAAGTGCTACAGAAATTTTAAAAAAGATAAAGCCATTGCATAAAAATGGTGAGTATCGCCTACTAATTATCGATGATACAGTAGAACCAAAAAGAGGTAAATTTATTGAAGGTACTTGTAAATATATCTGGAGTAATAAAGAGCATAGAAGTATTAATGCACTAAATATAGTGTCTCTAAATTATGCAGATTCACACTCAACATTTCAATTGGATTTTTCTATAAAAATGAATGATAGTAAAAGAAAATCTACATCAGAGTTCACAGCAAAATTGCATCATAGAAGTAACGCATATCAGCGTAAGAGTGAAATTATTAAAGGTAAGAATATGCTAGCTCTTGAGATGTTAGCAAGAGCATTAGATAATGGAATTGATGCTGATTATCTACTTGTTGATAGCTGGTACGCTAAACCAAATTTTATAAAAGAAGCAAATACTTTAGGAATGCCTGTAATTGCAAGACTTCCAAATAATAAGCTCATTTGGAACTTTAAAGGTAAATATAAAACTCTAAATGCAATATATGATAGTTTTAAAAATATTCGTCATAAATATAGCGGTAAACATGGAAAGATATCTTATAAGTATTTCGATTCAGTTTTAGAACATGCTGTTTTAGGAAAAGTTAAATTGGTATTTTTACACACTGGAAAAGATTTATTAGTTTTTATATCAACAGATATAAGTATTTCAGGTAAAGAGATTTTAGAAACTTATAAAAAGAGATGGAATATTGAGCAAGGCTATAAAGATCTAAGACTCTTGTTTGGCTTAGGAAAAGAAGAAAATCGTATCTATGAAGCTCTTATTGGAAAAATCACTCTTTCTATGTTTACTTACAACATTGTAAGTTACATAAACCGCATAAAACATGAGCCACAAACACTAGGAGAACTTTTTAGAGATTTAGAGTGTGAACTTGAAACCCTTGCAATTTCAATGCAACTTTTTATTCAAATACTTACAAAAATCTCTGAAATCCAAAATGTTGTCAAGGATAATAAAGATTTACTTCAAATTATTGCAGCGATAAGTGCTTTCACTCAAAAAGAGTTAGGTTTTATGTGCGAAAGTTGAGTTAGTTATGTTATAATACGATAATTATATAAAAGGATTTTAATGGGTTCAATAATTACTGCAAAATGTAATAAATGTGATTTTATAAAGAAAGATATCTATATTGGTTGTGGAATGACGGATCATAAGGTATGGAATGACATTTTTAAACTACAAAAATGTTTTCTATTAAAATAGAATTAGAGTATTAATTAAAATATAAATTAAAAGGGTGTTTATATGTTTGGAACAGTATCAAATAAGGATTTAGAGAATATTGATAAATATTTTCAACAATTAATTGAATTTTTATCTTACGAAAAAAGTGAATTTGAATATGTGGAATCAACAGGAAACAAAAAAGTTGATGATATGTTTAAAAGATGGAATCAACAAATCAAGAGTTTTGATAAAAGAGCCAAAGATGATATGAGAGTTCTTGGAGAGATTGTATTAACTGCTAATAAAGTTGAGCAAGGTATTTATAAATACCGTATTAAAGGAGATAGCGATAACCCAACTATCTCTACTTTAAGAAATACTTTAAATAAAATGCTAACAAGTATTGATGATGCAACTTCAAGAATTTTAAGAGTAGTAAATAGTTATACAAATGATGATTTTACAGACTACATAAGAGTTGTTGACAATTACAAAGATGATATGAAACTTCTAATGGAAAGTATCAATCTACTTGGAAAAGAGTTAGGAAACAGTGCAAAAAACAATTATGATAATGGTGAAACTTTAGAAGAGAGCGCATCAACTATGACAAGTTCTATGAATAATCTTGCAGAAAAAGCAAATGAACAAGCTGCATCTCTAGAAGAGACAGCAGCAGCGCTTGAAGAGATTACAAGTATTACAAGAAATAATACTCAAAATGCTACTAAAATGGCTACTTTGGGGCAAGTTGTAAAAAAATCTGTTCAAACAGGTGAAGAGTTAGCTTCTAAAACAGCTATATCTATGGATGAGATAAATGAAGAAGTAAAAGCTATAAATAGTGCAATTACAGTAATTGATCAAATTGCATTCCAAACAAATATTCTTTCACTTAATGCAGCTGTTGAAGCGGCAACTGCAGGAGAAGCTGGAAAAGGGTTTGCAGTTGTTGCACAAGAGGTGAGAAATCTAGCAAATAGAAGTGCGGAGGCTGCACGTGAGATAAAAAACTTAGTAGAAGAAAACATTAAAAGCAAATGATGGAAAATTAATCTCATCTGATATGATAGATGGATATAAAGAGCTAAATAAAAATATATCTGAAACTATAAATATAATTGAAGATGTATCAGGAGCATCAAAAGAGCAGATGCTTGGAATTGAACAGATAAACCAAGCTGTAAATATGCTAGATAGAGTTACTCAAGAAAATGCATTTGAATCAAATCAGATAAAAGAGATATCTCAAAGTGTATCAAAATTGGCTTATGAATTATTAACAGATGCAAAAAGTAAAAAGTTTAACTAAGAGGGAAATAAAATGTCAAAAGAAACAGTACTAGATAAAAATGCATTTTTAGTAAGTGAAACGGATGCTAAAGGAATAATAAGATTTGCAAATGAAGATTTTTGTAATATTGCTGGTTACTCTCTTTCTGAAATGCTTGGAAAACCACATAATATAGTTCGACATAAAGATATGCCAAAAGCTGCATTCAAATCTTTATGGGATACTGTTCAAAAAGGTGAAGTTTGGACTGGATATGTAAAAAATGCAACAAAAGATGGCGGATATTATTGGGTTTTTGCAACTGTTTATCCATTTGAAAGTTGTGATGGTTCAAAAGGGTATCTATCTTGTAGAAGAAAACCTTCTAGTAAAGAGATAGAAAAAGCTGAAAAATTATATGAAGAGATGAGAAAAAATGAAAGAAATTAAATGATGAACTAACTTATTTAAAATATTTCTTATAATATTTAATTATATATTAAATTTCTAAAAGGCGCATGTATGAATATAGAAAATATGAAAATCATTTCTATTGATGATAATAAAACAAACCTATTAATTATTGAAAGCTATGCAAAAATTCTTAAGCTTAATATATCTAGTTTTTTAAATCCTTTAGATGCTGTTGAGGAGTTAGAAAAAAATGATTATGATTTGATTATTGTTGATTATATGATGCCTGAAATGAATGGAATTGAAGTTATACAAAATGTTAGAGAAAAAAATGAAACTATTCCAATTATTATGCTAACTGCAGTTGGTGATGATATGGAACTTCAAATAAAAGCTTTGGAAGTTGGAGGAAATGATTTTTTAAATAAACCAATAAATGCTCCTGCTTTTAAAGCAAGAATAATAAATATGCTAAAGCTTAGAAAAGCTCAACTTCTTATTGAAAATAAAGCACTATTACTTGAAGAAGAGGTAAAAAAAGCTACATTAAGACTTAAAGAATCAGAACATGAAGCTTTACAAATGCTAGGAAAAGCATCTGAATATAAAGATCCTGAAACAAATGCTCACACAAAAAGAGTATCTCATTATTATAAACTTTTAGCAAACTCTTATGGTTTAAGTGAAGAGATTCAAGATATAATTTTTTATGCATCAGCTTTTCATGATATTGGGAAAATTGGTATTCCTGATTCTATTTTACTAAAACCTGGAAAATTAACTGATGATGAATTTGCTATTATGAAACAACACGCTTCCATAGGATATGAAATTTTAAAAGGTTCAAAAAGTAAATATTTAAAAGCTGGTGGAGTTATTGCTTATAATCATCATGAAAAATATGATGGAACAGGCTATCCAAATGGGCTTAAAGGGGAAAACATTCCTATTTTTGGACGTATAACAGCTATTGTAGATGTATTTGATGCCCTAACATCAACAAGACCTTATAAAAATGCTTGGGAAATTGATGATGCATTTGAACTACTTATAGATGAAAAAGGTAAACATTTTGATCCTATTTTAGTTGATATGTTTATTCAAAATAAAGAAGAGGTAATAACTATTTTTAATAGGTTCAAAGAAGAAGATTTATGAAATTTTTAAGATTTATTTATAAAGTTATTATAAATCCGATTATTGGACCTATTGTTGTTGCTTCTACTGCTTTAATACTATTAGCTATCTTTTATCTTCCATCTTTATCTTTAAATAACCAAAAGGAAAAAATAACTAGAGAATCTAAAGAGATGGTTGAACACTTAAAAACATTTAGAAGCTATTATAACGAATTTGTCGTATCCAAAGTAAAAAACTTACCAGATATAAAAGTTGATTATAATCATGAATATAGTTCAAATACTATACCTCTTCCAGCAACAACCATTCATAATATTAGTGAAAAATTATCACAAAATGAGAATGTCAAAGTTAATTTTTTTAGTGATTATCCATTTCCAAATAGAGCAAATAGAGTTTTAGATGAATTTCAAAAAAATTCAATTAAATTTTTAAGAGAAAACCCAAATGAAATTTTTATAAAACAAGATATAGTTGATAATAAAGAGGTTATTCGTGTTGCCTTTCCTGATACTATGAATTCAAATAGTTGTCTAGCTTGTCATAATGGAAGAGACGATAGTCCAAAAAAAGATTGGAAAATTGGTGATGTAAGAGGTATTTTAGAAGTTGTTATGCCAATTCACGAAGAGTTTGTTTTAAGCTCAATTCACACGAGAAATATATTAATTTTCATGCTTTTAGTGATTTTATCTTTTATAATTCACTATACTATTTTGTATCTACTTAAACAAAAAGAGACAAAAGAACAAACAAAAAAACTTCAAGATGAAGTAGAAAAACAGACAAAAGATTTAAAAGATAGCAATAGGCTACTTTTGGAACATAAAAAAGCTGTTGATGCAAGTGCTATTGTTTCAAAAGCTGATTTAGATGGAAATATAACTTATGTAAATAGTACTTTTTGTGAAATATCAGGTTATAGTAAAGAGGAATTAATTGGAAAACCTCATAATATAGTTAGACATCCTGATAGCCCAAAAGAGTTATTTAAAGAACTTTGGAGCACTATTAAAAATAAACAGGTATTTAAAGCAAATATAAAAAATAGGAAAAAAGATGGTTCAGAATATTTTGTTTCAAGTACCATAGTTCCTATTTTAGATAGTAATGGAGATATTATTGAGTATCTCTCTTTAAGATATGATATTTCAGAACTTGTAAAAGCTAAAGAGAAAGCTCAATTTGCGGAGCAAGTAAAATCAACATTTTTAGCAAATATGAGTCATGAAATAAGAACTCCTTTAAATGCAATTATTGGTTTTTCAGATATTTTATATGAATCAAATTTGGATATAAAAGATAAAGAGAGTGCAAAAATAATTTCAAAAAGTGCAAAATCTCTTTTAAATATTATTAATGATGTTCTTGATATATCAAAAATAGAAAATGGTAAATTAGAGCTAGAATATCACACTTTTTCTTTGTTTGATTTAACAGAGAGTATTGTTGAGCTATTTTCTGTTAGTGCAAAAGATAAAAATATAAAATTTATATATGAAGTTGACCCAAATCTACCAGATTTAATAATAAGTGACTCTACAAGATTACAGCAGGTTATATCTAACTTATTAAGTAATGCTATCAAATTTACACCTAGGTTTGGAAAAGTAAATTTTGATATTCAAGTTATTTCAAATGATTTAGAAACTAAAAAATCTGTTGTAATTTTTAAAATAAAAGATAGTGGTATTGGAATGACTTCTGAACAATTAAAATTAATTTTTAAACCATTTTCACAAGCAGATAGTGGAATTAGTAGAAAATTTGGTGGAACTGGTTTAGGTTTATCAATTTGTAGTGATATTATAAAAAAGATGGGTTCTAAAATTGAAGTAAATAGTATATATGAAAAAGGTAGTGAATTCTTATTTAAATTAGAGTTTGAAACTATTCCAAAAGAGGACTCATCTAAAATAAAAAGTAATATAGATTTTGCTATTTATAGTGCAAATCCAAATATTATCAAAATAAAAAATATTACAAAAAATTATTTAGAAAAGATAGGTAATGTTTTTGATTTTAGTGAAGATATTGATAAAAAAGCATCTCTACTCTTTTGTTTTGGAGGAGATGAATTAGCATCATTTTTACAAATATTTACAACAAAAAATCCAAATGGAAAAATTGTTTATGTTGGTGATAAAACTAGATTAAGCCCTTTTACTTTGCTTATGATGGATTATATAATTGAACTACCTATTTATGGTTCAAAAATATATAATATTGTAGCTCAAAACTCTAATTTACATTGTAGTGTAATAGATACTTCAAAAAACGATAAAGAGTTTAAAGCAGATGTTTTAGTTGCAGAAGATAATCCAAATAATCAAAAATTAATAGAGATATTACTAAAAAAAGTTGGTATTAATCCTGTAATTGTTTCAAATGGAAAAGACGCTGTGGAAGAGTATAAAAAAAGAGAATTTGATCTAATTTTAATGGATGTTAATATGCCTATTTTAGATGGTATTTCAGCAATGAAACAAATAAAGATTTTAGAACAGAGAGTTAATACAAAAAAAACACCTATTGTTGCACTTACTGCTAACTCAATTGCTGGTGATAAAGAGAGATATTTACAACAAGGTATGGATGGTTATTTATCAAAACCTATTGAATTTGAAAAGCTTCTATCTATTTTAGGAGAGTTTTTAAAAAAACAATCATCAAAAAATGAAATTAAAAATAACTTTGATGTAATAAAGAATAAGCAAATATCAAAATATAATAAACAAGATGCTATGAAACAACTATCTTTAGATGAAAGTACTGTCGATATGTTATTAGACAATCTATTTTTAACACTTGATAATGATTTAAAAAATTTACAAGATGCTATTGATGAAAAAAATAGTGAAAAAATTGTAAAATTTTCTCACTATATAAAAGGTGCTTGTTCATCTTTAGCAATGAATGAAGCTTCTTTAATTTTGGAAAATATTGAGAAAAAAGCTTTAAAAGGTGAAGTAAACTTTGATTTAGCAGATTTAAAATCAATATTTAAAGAGATTCAAAGCTCTTTATGAGACAAAAAATTAATTAGAAGTTTTAAAAACTTCTAATTACTATAGAAATCAACCTTAAGGATAAAACTTGAAAAATTATATACTCATAATACTATTTTTAATCATTTCATCAATAATACTATTTTTTAGTAATATAAATGACTCGAAAGAAGCAGCTATATTTTTATTTATTGGTGGATTAGTTGTAAGCTTTTTAAATTATAAAAAAGATAAAGATGAAAGAGTGATGAGATTTTTAAATAAATGGTTATGAATATATCCAAAAAAATTTATAATTTCCTATTTTTGTTCAATGATATCGTTAATATCAATTTTTAAGAACTTGGATATTCTAACAATATGTAATAAATTAAAATGTTTACCATTTTTATTATTTTCACAATCACAATAAAAACTAACAGAATTAAAACCTATATTTGCTGAAAAATCTAACTGTGTATATTTATATTTTTGTCTGAGAGTTTTAACATTTCTTGAAATCTTTTTATAGAACTCCGTATAAATTAAATCCAAAGTTAAAGGAAATCTATGTCAATTAAAGCTATTAACAAAAATCTTATTGCTATGCTCTCAATAGTTGTAACTATTATTATTTTTCTATTTAGTTATTTTAATACAGAAAAATATAAAGATGAATTAAGAATGAAATTCAATTATCTTATATGTCATTATTTAATGAACTAACTAATATGATGAAAATATCATATGAAGAAAGCTTAAACATTCAGAATTTGCCTTTCTAAACTCTTCTTTAAATCCAACATGAAATTGGTAAAATTTCAGATGAAGATAAAAACAAAATCATTATCAATGAAAAAATATATTATTGGGAAAATGAAGAATATTTTCAAGAAAGTGATTTAATAAATTATCATTCAAACAAGTCAAAAAATTTTGACTTGTTTGAAAAGATGATATTTGAAGATAGTAAAGACTACAAATATAATGAATATATTTTAAAAGATAAATTTTTTACTTCTGATTTATCTGTTGAAAGACTTGATGACATAAAAGAAAAATTAATACAGGTATAAAAAATCGGCTAATTAACCTCTAACAAAAGTTTGAATATATAAAAAAGAAAATCAGTAAATTTCTTCTATAATTTAGAAGATGCATTATTTTTACCATCAATAAAACTATTTTTAGTATGATTTCTGCCATCTACAAATTTTAGATATTCAGGATTTTTACCTTCAATAAATTTTTTCATTTTTGGATAGTAAACTGTTTTTATATAGTCAGCAGTCATGTAAAAATTTATTGTTTCTTCTTTTACTCCATCCTTGCTTTTTTTTAGTTTTATATATTTTTCATATTCTTTATTTTCTTCAATTTTTTCTTTAATTCCAAAAAGAAGGTCCGTTTCATATTTACTATATGAAGATTTGTAATTACCAATATCAGCAAAATCATAGAAACATAGTGGTTTTTTATGTTTTAATATGTGGTAATATGAAAGTTGTAAAGAAATTTCTTTTGCAACAGTAGTAAGATCATCTTCTTTATTTTCTTTGTTATTTTCAGTTTTGCCTTTATTAATTTTATTCCCTTCCGAAAAATAAAATTGGAAATAATCATAAATGTAAAACATATCTGCCCATCTTTGTTTATCATAACTTGATATATCATCAATTGTACTTTTTGTATCAGAATTTATAATTAAATCTTCTAATGAAAATTCAAAAAAATTCTTAAAATCACATTTTTTATCATAATCTTCTTTTATTTTTTTTACAAAAGATAATATATCATTCAAAGGTAAAGATGGATTTATAGAAATAGACATCGTATTAAACATTCTGAGCGGTTGTGCAAAATTTGGTATAACTTTATTTATAGTAAAGCTATTATCATTTTCATAAGCACCTTGATAAACTATATATCCCGCTCTTTCTTCATGGATATAGTTTTCTTTATAATTAGGATCAGTAAATACCGTATCAATATGGCTACTTATCTCTTCATTTGGTTCGTAGTTATTGTTTTTTGGAAATAATTTATCTATATGTTTTTTAGTTATAGATTTCATTTCGTTTACAACATAATATTCCCTTTCTAATTTCCAATCTACGCTAACACATAAAACCATGATAATAAGAATTTTATCTGCATTAGTTGCTTTATTAAATAAGTTTTTTAGACTCTTTTCTTCATTATAATGGGATTTAAACATTTGAAATGTAGTATTATTATATGTTTGTATAATATTAAGTAAATAATCATTTTCGTATGGAGTTAATAAAAGACTAAAATTATCAAATATAATTTTTAAATATATTAATTCTGACATAGCATAGGAATTAATTTCTTCTATATTTGAGTCTAAAAAGTTTTGATTTAAAAACAGTTCTTTATTTAAAATATTTAAATTTTCTAATAGTTTTGTTAATATTATAACTTCTTCATTTCTAATTGCCATTTCGTAAGCTATACAATGAGTGAATTCATAATCTTCATATTTCTCAATTCTACGATATTTCCATTTATTTCTATTAGGTATCTTTTTTGTAGAATAGATATTATAATCTTTAGTAGCTGGTGCTTTATCTTTTTCCATTGAAAATTAAATCCTGTCTTAATTTATAAAAAATAATTTTGCTATAATATTATCCAAGATAGACTTCAAAATCTTTTGGCAATTTATTTTTACTTTTACTTTTGATAAAAGATTATTTAGATGTATAGGTGATATGAAAAATATAAATGGGTTGTGAATTGGATGGTTGTAAATATATAGTATTTAATTAAATACTATATTATCGTACTTATGTTAATATTTCCGAATGAGACTACCTCCACTTTTCAAACAAAATTTCTATTATAAATATTTTATTTATTGTTTTTCACATATTTGTTCTGTCTACTATTTATTTTTTAAACCTTTAAATTTTATGCATTTATTTAATTTTTATAATTTTCATTTTTACAAGTTCATTTTTCTGATGATTAATATCATAAAATCTTTCATCTAACTCTTCTCCTCGAACACATCTTACATAATATTTCCAATCATTGGGTGTTCTTACACTAGAAAATAAAAAATCTTCATCACTATAATCTGAACTATATCCAGAATCTAAATAACCTGTTTTTGTAGAAGACCAATATCTTTCTAATTTAGCATTTTTTAATGTACTTAAAAGTTTTGTTGGATTATTTTTATAGTATAAGGTTAATAATTCTACTCTATTTGGCAATCTCCAGTCATCAAAATCACCTAATATCAATTCTTCACAATATTTTACTGCTCCATTATAATCTCTTTGTATTGTTATAGAATCTATATCATCTTGCCACATCAATTTCGTTGTTGAATCAATAACATAATTTTTTGCTTTTTGTTTCTCTATTAATTCTTGTTTTGAGGCTAAATAAGATTTATTTGTTTTTATATCTATTATTTTATAAAAATTTTTTAATGCTTTACAACCCTCTTCATAATTTTTTGCACATAAATCTTTATATATTGTTTCTGCTTCAAAATAGTTTTGTTCTATACCATATCCAACTTCCGTCATATAACCTTTCATCATACAAGCTTCATTTATATTTCCATATATACAAGCTTTATCAAAATGTTTAAAAGCTTTTACATTATCTTTTTCAACACCATCTTCTCCAATATAATAGATAATTCCTAATTTAGAACAAATTTGATAATCATCTTTTTCACAAGTTTTATTCAAATACGAAATATATTGTTTATTATTTTCATAAACTTTTTTGTATAGTACTGCAGAAAGTAAGCAAGCTTCTGTAAAATCTTTATCACAAGATATATCTAAATATTCTAAAGCTTTATCATTATTTTTCTCTTGCATATATATTTTTCCTAAAATAAAACAACCATTATAAACCTTTAAATCACAGCTTCTTTTATAAAACTCTTTTGCATAATCCATATTTTTTTCTAAAACTTTACCTGTCAAAAACATATTTCCTGTATTGAGACAATTAAAAATTTCTTTATTATCACAACTATTTCTAAATATTTCTAGGGCTTTTTCTTTATTTCCATTTTTATACTCTTTTATACCATCTTGCATATCTGCATACAAAAAACTAAATAAAAATATACTCATTAAAAAATATTTCATATTCTATTTCCTTATAAATTAAACTTTGAAATCAATTATCATTTTGACAATATTGTATCAAAATTATCCTATTTTCAATTTTTACTAAAAATATTAAATTTTCTTCACAATTTATTAACAATTTTTTGGTACTATTCCACTTGTTTTTAACAAATATATTTAAAAGGACGCAAAATGAAAAAAGTATTATTAGGGACAGCTGTATTAATGGCTTTATTAACAGGTTGTACAGAAGAAAAAAAACCAGCAGCAACTACTGAAACAAAAACTGAAACTCCTGCTGCAGAAGTTAAAGCACCAGCTGCTGAAGTAAAAGCAGAGGTTAAAGAAGAAGTTAAAGCTGAAGCTACTGAAGAAAAAGCAAAAACTGAAGAAGCTACTCCAGCTACTGAAGAAAAAGCTGCTACAACTACAACTGAAAATAAATAATTATATTTATAAATCCGTAAATTTTACGGATTTATAAAAAAACTCCGTTTACAATAAAATACCTAATCACATAAAAAGAGTTCGAAAATACAAATAAAGTATTAAAAATAATCGAATATCTATAAATAAAATCAAAATCTTTTTTCAAAATTAATTTTAAAACAAAACTTGCTACTCCAAAAAAAGTTCCTAAAAACAAAGTTCCCCAGATAAAATAACCTACAAAGAAATACTCTTTTTGAAGCATACAAAATGGGCATTGATGAGTTGGTAATTCATATATATATGTTGAAAAAAAGTAAGTAGTTGCATAATACGCAATATATAAAAATAAAAAATTTGTAAGCAAATTTAAAAATGCTTTTTTTTGAAGATTTAGAAAAATTATCAACAAATATATCATATAAAAAAGTATTAAAAGAGTATTTATTGATAAATCAAATGGTATTTTACTTCCAATACTATTTACTCCAAAAATCACTGAGCAACATAAAACTGGCTCTTTTGTAGGAATATTTGATAAAAATAAGAAATCTAAAATTAGTTCAGAAATAGACAAAATAAAAATAAAAATATATAAAAAATATTTTTTCTTTGTATATGGATAAGTTTTTTCTTTTATATCAAAAGAGTTGATGATAAGCCAAATTCCTATAAAAAATAAAATTACAATTTTCAAAAATAAATTTATCTGTCCATATTTATTTGCTCCAACAATTCCAGCAGCACACATAGCGCCAGGAACAACATTTGACAAATTGTCTAAGGTATAAGCAAAATAAGGAAATAAAAATATTTTTACAATAAGAGTAAATGTTATGATTAAAATAACTAAATATGAAGTTTTTTCTAGCTTGTATTGCTTATTTGAAGTTTTACTAAAATCCCAATTTTTTATAATAAAAAACGAAAAATAAAAAGCTACAAATAAAAGAATAAAAAGAGTTAGTTGTACAAATAAAAAAATGATTATCTCATTTGATAAAAATATGCTATTCACAAATTTGTCCATTTTTTATAAGAATTTCAGAATCTACAAAATCAAGATTATCAAAAATTGGGTCATGAGTTGCAATAATAATTGTTTTTTTTAGTTCTTTTAACTCTTTTAAAATCTCTATAAAATTTTTAGAGTTTTCATAATCTAAATTCGCAGTTGGTTCATCACAAAGTATTATTTCACAATCATTTACTAAAGCTCTTGCAATTGCACATCTTTGTTTTTCTCCACCTGAAAGATTTGAGACTAATTCATCTTTTTTATGTAAAATATTTGCAAGTTTTAAAGTGTTTATTACTTTTTCATCTATTTGTTTTTGAGAAAATCCAAGAGGAATTAAAGGAAGACTAATATTATCTTTAACACTTAACTCATTAAAAAGATTAAATGATTGAAAAATAAATCCTATTTTTCTCGCTCTAAAATTTGAAGCATGAAAATCAGGAAGTTTTGCAATACTTTCATTTTCAACTACAATTTCACCACTAGTTGGTTTTTGTAAAGTTGCAATAAGAGATAATAAAGTTGATTTTCCACTTCCACTAACTCCTTTTAAAACAACACAAGATGATTTTTTTATGTTCAAATTTATATCTTTTAAAGCATAAAATTCTTTATTTGTATTTTCATAGAAAATTTTATTTAGATTTTTAATTCTTATCATTTCATACTCTTTGTAGCATCGATTACTGCTATTTTCCAAACAGGAATTAAAACTGCACTTAAAAATGGAACCATAAAAAATAAAAATAATGTTATAAGATTTGAGATTTTTATATTCTGATTTAAAATAAAATCATTTTTGATATTTGAAAAACCTATAAAAATATTTTTTAATATTGGTGCTTGTAAAATAAATACAAAAATATAAGCAAAAATTACTCCTATAATAAATGCCATAAAAGCAACTATAAAATTTTCTATTATTTTAAGTTTTATAATATCTTTTATACTCCAACCAACTGCTTTTAAAATACCTATTTCCCTTTTATCATTTGAACTAATCATTGAATATCTTTGATATAAAACTAAAATAAATGTAAATATCACAACTATAAATAAAATCAAAAAAATTCCGCCTTTATAGTTAAACATATTTTCATACTCTTTTTTTAGTTCATCTTTTTGCAAAATTCTTATGTTTGACTCTTTTAAAAGAATCTGTTCTTTTACATTTTGTTTTTCAAGTGGATTTGGAACATCTAAAACTATGTCTGTTGCAAAATCTGGTTTAATATCTAAAATCTTTTTTGCGATATTTATATCCATAATTATCAAATCATTTGCTATTAAATTTGCTTCTTTTGGTAAATCTTTAAAAATTTTGATATTTTTTGAATTTTCATTTCCAAGTTTAAAATCATAAGAATCAAAATAAGCATATTTATCTAATACTTTTTTAACACCATTTCCAATAATCATAGAATCTTTTTCTAAAAACTTTGAAATATTTAAAAAGTTTAAAAGTTCTTTTAAATCTTGATTTGTAGTTTCTTCAAAAAAATCAATTCCAATGATAGTAAAATAGACATTTTCTGGCATAAAATAATATTGACCATAAACTCTTTGAGTTACTTTTGAAACTCCATTTATTTCATAAAATTTATCTATTAAAGAGGTATCAATATCTTTTATTTTATTAGCTATAGTTTTTTGTATTATAAAATCACTTTGGTTTTCTAAAGCTTGGGAAATCTCTTTTTGTAAACTATTTTTGATAAATAAAATTGATGAAGTTAAAAACACAATAAAAATTGATATTAAAAAAATAGCAAAATGTTTTGATTTGTGTTTTACTAAAAGCAAAAAAATGAAATTGAAAAAAACACTATTTTTCATATACAAAATCCAAATAACTTATTTGTAATGGAACCAAAACTAAATTCGAATTATTATTTTGATTTTCTTTAAATCTTGATTCAAATATATTATTTGAAAATGCAAAATTAGAATTTTTTGTAATCTTTGTAATCTTAGATGAATAGTTAGTTTTGTCATTCAATAAAATGAAATATATAAAAATTGATGAAAAGGCTAAAATAAAGAATATGAAGATTTTTGATAATACAGAAATGATTGACTCCTTATGTCGAAAAATAATTGTACCAACTTTAAGTTAAGCATGCGTTAAATTGAAAGAAATGGTATAAAAATTAGCTTTTATATTACTTTAACCATTTATATATATTAAAAAAGATATAATCGCGCAAATTTAAGGAGAGAATATGGCAAATAAAACGCAGATTGACGAATTAAAAGCTATTTTACTTGAAAGAAAAGAGAATATTTTATCTCATGTTAATAGCAGTAGAGAAAATATTGATCAATTAAAAGAGCAAGACATAAATGACGACTTAGATTATGCTGAACTTGTAAGTGATTCATTTATCGAAGGGATGATTACAAATCATCAATTAGATGAATTAAGACAAATTGAAGAGGCTCTAAAAAAGATTACTCTAGGAACTTATGGGATTTGTGATATGTGCGGAATAAATATTCCTTTAGGAAGACTAAAAGCGAAACCTTTTGCAAAATTTTGTACAGAGTGTAGAACTGTTTATGAACAAGAAAACCTAAAAAGAGTAAAAAATTGATAAAGAGATTTTATCCATCAAATGATAAAACTCTAAACTTTAAATTTATCCAGAATGAAGAGGATTTTATAGTTGAAGAACAACCAATAAAATTCTCTTTATCTGGTAACTTCTTAGTCTTAAAAATAAAAAAAACAAACTGTGATACTTGGGAACTTATAGATAGAATTGCAAAATTTCTAAACGTGTATTCAAATGAAATTGGTTATGCAGGATTAAAAGATAAAAGAGCAACTACTACTCAATATATAACCATTCCTAAAAAATACTCAAAAGAGATAAAAAATTTCAGAAGTAAAAAAATAGAGATTTTAGAAACTTTTTTACATAATGAAAAACTAAATATTGGTGATTTAGAAGGAAATAGATTTAAGATAAATCTTTACGATGTTGAAATTTCTGATATTAATCATATTCAAAAAATTATCAAAATAATATCTAAAAATGGAATGCCAAACTATTTTGGTTATCAAAGATTTGGAAAAGAAGTTGTAGACAATATTGAAAAAGCAAAAAATGTTGTTTATGGCAAAGAGATAATAAAAGATAAAAAATTATCTAAAATGTTAGTTTCTGCTTACCAAAGTAGTTTTTTTAATGCTTGGTTAGTTGAAAGACTAAAACTATCTAAAGAAGAGTTTAAACTTTTAGATGGAGATGTTTTTTTAGATTTAGAAAAAAACAAATTTTTCACTCCAAAAACAATCACTGAAAAAATCATTAAAGATTTTAAAGATGAAAAAATCATTCCAACAGGATTACTTCCAGGAAGAAATGTATTTAAAGCAATGAGCGAAGCTTCAAAAATTGAATCAAAATATGATGATTCATATGTTCAAGAAAAAGGATATAGAAGAGAAGCAATTGTTTTCCCAAAAAATATTTCATGTAAATATGATGCTTCAAAAAAAGTTTGTAGTTTAGATTTCGTTTTACAAAAAGGCTCTTATGCGACTGTTCTTGTAGAGTTTTTAGCGAATAGAAATTTTTCTTAAGAGAGTTTCTATAAGCCTAAAATAGGCTTATAGTTATGGTAAAGTTATATAATCAGACCCAAAATAAATTTTATTTCCAATAGCAATCATTCTTTCTTCATTATCAAAACTGAAATCATAGATTACATCTTTATCAAAGTTTTCATCTATATTTATTAAGAAACCTTGAGATTCAACTGCATATAAAGAGTCAGAGAATGCTAAAGCATGAATTTTTGCATATTTATATTTTTTCTTTGCAACTTGATCTAAAGTTGCATTTAATTTAATTATTTGACCATCAATTGTTGCTATATAAATATCATTATTATTTACAATAATATCTCTTAAATCATACTCTTTAGAAATAACATCTCTTGGAGAAATAGATACAACTCTATTTGGACTAGCAACAATTAAAGTTTGGTTACTTTCAATTACACCTATATAAATAATATTATTAAATTGACTATCTGGATCAACAGAAATATTTCTAACTGCTTCATTATTTACAGAAGAAACAATAATAACTCTTCCATTTAAACTAGGAAATAAAATTAAATTTCCCATAAAAAAAGGATTTGTAATTCTTGTATCATTTGCTAATGAAATTGGTAAATACTCTTTAAATAGAGTTTTATTTGTATTTATATCTATTAATTCCATTGAATTATTAGAATAAATAAGTGCTAACTTCTCATTTCTTAAACTTGCTGCAACAACTACTTCGCTTACTTTTCTCTCTTGATTTCCAATTAAAATTTTATCAATATAGTTTGTTGCAATAATTCTTCCATCTTCTGTTAAATTTAAAAATTCAAAACCTTCAGGAAGTTCATTTTGTGAGATTCCATTTTTTGTAATAACTTTATTGTCTTCTAAAGTAGCACCTATTTTGTTAAATGATTTTATAGTTGCAGGAATAGATTTTTCATTTAATTCTATGTTACTACTTGTATCTTCTGGCTCAAAATATTTTTTACCAGAACAAGCTGTAAATAAAAAAACTGTTAGTAATGAAACTAAGATATATTTCATATTTTTTCCTTATTTTGTTAATAAATAGTGGTTTAATAAAGTTGCTAATTCATAGGCTTTTGAAGTTTGAGAGATTTGACTTAGCTCTTTTTTTGCCTCTTCATATTTTCCTTCATTAACCAAAATCAAAGCTTTATTAAATAAAGCAAACTCTTTTAGCAAAAAATCATTTTGCATAGATAAAGAGTTCAATTCCTCGATATTATTAGAAGCTGTTGCTGTTTGAAACTTTACTAATTCTTTTAATAAAGGAAGTTCTATTGACGGAATCTTATTGTCTTTTTTAGCTTGTAAAAATAACGCAACTTCATAAAGTTTTTCATTTTTATTTTTTAGTGTTTCAAGTGCTTTTTCATCACCATTTTCTAAAAATTGACTTAAAGCAATATTTGCATCATGTTTATTTGAATTATCCATACTTTTTTTAATTGTAAAACCAATTAAACCTATAATTAAAATAACTACAACTGCAATAATTAATGTTTTATATTTTTTAAAAAATCTTTCACCTTTTACAAAATTTTCAATAAATTTTTCTTCGCTACTCAATTCATTTTTGATATAACCAACATCTTCTTTTAAACTCATTTTAAAAACCTTTTTTTAAACTAATTGATATGGTACAAAATTTTTAATAAAATCTTACTTTCTTTTATGAACTTTTTTGTATAATATTTCCCTATAAATTTTAAAGGCTATAAAAAAATGAATAAATTATTTCTAGTAACTACAACTGTAGCATTAGTTCTATCTCACTCACTTTTTGCAAAAGAAAAAGTAGAAGAAACAGAACAAACAAGATTTGAGTCGTTATCAAAATTGACGAAGGTTATAGGAACTGTTGAAAAATATTATGTTGATGATATAAAACTACAAGAAATTGTTGATAAAACTTTAAAAGGCTTAATGCAAGAACTTGATGCGCATTCAAGCTATCTTGATAAAAAAGCTTCAAAAGAGATGAGTATTCAAACTCAAGGTGAGTTTGGAGGACTTGGTATTACTGTTGGAATGAGAGATGGTGCTTTAACTGTAATTTCGCCAATAGATGATACTCCTGCATTTAAAGCTGGTATTAAATCTGGTGATATTATTTTAAAAATCAATGAAACATCAACTATTGGTATGACTTTAGATGAAGCAGTAACTTTAATGCGAGGTGAACCTAAAACTAATATAACAATTGCTGTTGTAAGAAAAGGTGAACTAAAACCGTTAGAATTTAAAATGCAAAGAGATATTATAAAAATCCAATCAGTTTTTGCTAAAAAAATAGAAAATGAAGATTTACTTTATCTTAGAATTGCTAGTTTTGATGAAAAAGTTACAAATGACTTAGAAAAAATCATCAAAGAAAATAAAAATGTAAAAGGACTTATTTTAGACCTAAGAAATAATCCAGGTGGTTTATTAAATCAAGCAATTGGTGTTGTAAATTTATTTGTTGATAAAGGTGTAATTGTTTCTCAAAAAGGAAGAAATGCAGAAGATGAAGAGAAATTTGAAGCTACAACTTCTGGAACAAAAACAAAACTTCCTTTAGTTGTTTTAGTAAATGAAGGTTCAGCTTCTGCTTCAGAAATTGTTAGTGGTTCTTTACAAGATCATAAACGAGCAGTTATCATTGGTGAAAAAACATTTGGTAAAGGTTCAGTTCAAGCAGTACTTCCAATAAATGAAAATAGAACGGAAAATATAAAATTAACTATTGCAAAATATTATTTACCAAGTGGTAGAACTATTCAAGCAGAAGGAGTAACTCCTGATGTAACAGCATATGCGGGAAAAGTTACTCAAAATGATGATAACTCATTTAAAATCAAAGAAGCAGATTTGAAAAAACATCTTGAAGGTGAACTTCAAAAAGTTGATGAGACAAAAGATACTATAAAAAAAGAAGAAAAAGCTTTAAAAGATGAAACTAAAAAAACAATTTCAAAAGATGATTTATTAGATGATAACCAATTAAATACATCTTTAGCAATTTTAAAAAGCTTAGTAATTATGAATAAATAACTGGAGAAAGAATGAAAATAGATAAAATTATAGAACTTGATCTTTGGCCAAAAACAAAGAAAACTACAACTTTAAAAGGTATTTCAGAGTTAGAAGATTTAGGTTATAATCTTTTTTATATAGGAAAAAATGCAGATTTGTATAGCTGTCCAGGTGAAGAACCTAAAGTATTATTAGTAAGAAGTGATAGATGTTCAGTATTTGATATTCCATTAAATTTAGAAATAAAAGGAAAAGGTGTTTCTCAAACTGCAATTTCAAATTTTGGAGCCAATTTTGCAAAAAAAGCTGGAATTAGAACTGCAATTTTATCTGAAAATGTAGATTCATCATTAAGTATTGCACCAAGATGCCAAATGATGGAATTGTGCAAACCATTAGAAGCACAAATTGATGGTGAAGTAGTTCAATTTGAATTGATTTTTAGAAATTATTTAACTGGTTCTTTATTTGAAGCAACACAAAAAGGACAAGACCCTTATGGATTAAATCTTTCTTCTGATTTAAAAGAGTGGTCAAAATTTGAAACACCATTATTTACTCCTACAACAAAAGGTGTAAAAGATATTCCTTTAAATTCTCAAAAAGTAAGAGAAACTTTCCCTGAGATTGTTTCAAGTTTAGAAAAATTATTTAAAGATTTTACTAAATTTGCACAAGATAATGGAATTATTGTAGTTGATACAAAACTTGAAGTTTTTGTTAATTCAAAAGGTGAATGGGTTTTAGGGGATGAAGTTTTAACTCCTGAAAGTTCAAGATTTATTTCTAAAGAAGATTTTGATGCAGGAAATTATATCTCTATGGATAAACAAATTTTAAGAGATTTTGGAAAGTCAGAAAATTGGAAAGAAAAAGCTAAAGATTTAAAAGCTGGTGAGAAACTTAATGTTATAGTTCCAGACAGTATAAAAAATAAAATATTAGATGGATATAGCACAATATTAAATAGATTAAGCAAATAAACTGCTATAAAGTAGTTTTAGATATAATCGCAAAAAATATTAAATGTAAGGTGACAAATGAAAGCAATAGTAAATGTAGGATTAAAACAAGGTGTACTTGATGATCAAGGTAAAGCAACACATCATGCTTTAGATACTTTAGGATTCAAAGAAATTATTAAAAATGTAAGAATTGGTAAACAAATTATTATAGAATTAAACTCTTCAAACAAAGAAGATGCAGAAGTTGAAGTAAAAAAAATGTGTGAAAAACTTTTAGCAAACACAGTTATTGAAGACTACAATATAGAAATAGTAGGTTAATATGAAAATTTCAGTATTACAATTTCCTGGAACAAACTGTGAATATGATACAAAATATGCTTTTGAAAAATTAGGATGTGATGTAGAAATTATATGGCACAAAGATAATAAAATTCCTTCAAACACTGACTTAGTTGTAATTCCTGGAGGATTTTCTTATGGAGATTATTTAAGAAGTGGAGCAATTGCAAGATTTGCAAATGTTATGGAATCGGTTAAAGAATTTGCTTCAAAAGGTGGAAAAGTTTTAGGAATTTGTAATGGATTTCAAATATTACTAGAAGCTGGTTTATTACCTGGTGCTATGAAAAGAAATGATACTTTACATTTTATCTCTAAATTTCATACACTAAAAGTTATAAATAATGACAATACATTTTTATCTTTAACAAAAAAAGATGAAGTTTTAAATATTCCTGTTGCACATCATGATGGAAATTATTATATAGATGAAAAAGGCTTAAAAGAGTTAGAAAACAATAATCAAATTCTTTTAAAATATTGTGATAAAGATGGTAATTTGGTAAATATGAATGGTTCTGTTTCTAATATTGCAGGAATTTGTAACAAAGAAAAAAATGTTTTTGGATTAATGCCACACCCAGAAAGAGCTATCGAAGATATTTTAGGTTCAACTGATGGTGTAAATATGCTGAAAGGTTTTTTACAATAAAGAATTTTCTTTATTGTAAAAGCAAAAAATGAAGAAAAATCTTTTTCTAATAATCCTAATAAACATCTTTTTATCACTGAATCTTTATGCAGCAAAAAATCTATATCTTTCTTACAAACAAATTCCTGATAGTGTCTATAAAAATCAAAGATTTGAAGTTACAGTAAAAGCACTGATTACAACAGACAATTTTACAAATTTAACTACAACTTTTTCAAACTCTTCAAATATAGAATTATTGAATGAAAATAGTCCATGGAAAAAAATCTCAAATGATACTTATGAAAATAGTTATTTTTTTAAAGTTAAAAATGGGAATTTTAAATTACCAAATATTGAAGTGAATTTATGGAACCAAAATCTTTTAATTGACTCATCAGAGCTTAGCCCAAGTCTAATTAGATATTCAGAAATTGGGAAAAGTGATGAGAGATTTTCTAATATTATTGCAGACAATATCATTTTAAAAGCATATAAAACAAAACAATACAATAATAATTCAGCCCTTACTATAATTGATATAGATGCAATTAACTCAAATTTAGAAGATTTTAAACTAAAAAATGTTGAAGAACAAGGTTTATCAAATTTAAAAGAGTGGGAAGATATTCAAAATCTAGTTTACTATTTTGTTACTCCAATTTACCAAAAAAACTTAACTTTTACATATTACAATACAAAAACAAATAGTTTTAAAGATGTTAAAGTTCCTTTAGTTTTACAAAATGAATTAGTGAGCACTCAAACGGATTTAAATCCAAATGACTCAACTTTTGAAAAATATAAAAAAATAGCAGCAATAGTTGTTTTTGTTATTTTATTGCTAATTTTTATTTGGAAAAGATATAAAATAGTACTAGTTTTAACTATTATTTCATTAATTACTGCTGTATTATATAATTTACCAAATAGCACAGGAATTGTAAAACCTGACTCATTTGTGTATATTTTACCTACAAAAAATTCAACGATCTTCTTTAAAGTAGATAAAGAAGAAAAAGTTGAAGTTTTACAAACAAAAAATGGTTTTATAAAAGTTTTAGGCGTAAATAATGGATTTATAGGTTGGATAAAGGAAGAGAGCTTTGAAACGAATTAGAGGAATAGTTTTATTTATACAATTTTCAATTACTGTTGCAATTACTGTTATGTTTATGTATATCTTTAGGAATCATACTCATAAAGTTATAAAAATATGGATGAATTTTCAAATGTTTGTTTTAGGAATAACTCTTGAAACAGAAGGAAAATTAGACGAGTCTTGTGATATGATAATAATTAATCATCAATCTTTACTCGATATTATAGTAATGGAATATATCCACTCAAGAGATATAGCTTGGGTTGCAAAAAAAGAGATAACTGATCTATTTTTCTTCGGCCATATAATAAAAGCACCAAGAATGATAAGTATTGATAGAGAAAATAAAGCTGGACTTATTCATCTATTAAGTGAAACAAAAGATAGATTGGAAAAAGGAAGACCAATAGCTATGTTTCCAGAAGGTACAAGAAGCGATGGTACTTTTATAGGAGAATTTAAACCTGGTGCAAAAATGGTTGCAAATAAATATAATCTAAGAGTTCAGCCAGTAGTTATGTTTAATACAAGAAATATTGTAAATTCACAAAAAGCTGAAGCAGCTCCAGGAATTGTAAAAGTTGTATATCTTGAACCTGTACAAGCTTCAAAAGAGACATCATGGTATGAAGATCTAGAAGTTAAAATGAGAACAAGATTTGAAGCAGAGTATAAAAAATATGTCTCTTAGTTGGCAAACTGTATTAGCAGTTGGAGTTGGAGGTTTTTTTGGTTCAATTCTAAGAGCTTATGCAGTTCACTACTCAAATAAATTTTACCCACTTGAATTTCCAGTAGGAGTTTTGTTTGTAAATATTCTTGGTGCTTTTATTATTGGAGCATTATTTGCATACTTTACAAGTTTTGAAGTTTCAACTAGCACAAAAGCTTTTTTAACAACAGGATTTCTTGGTGGATTAACTACATTTTCTACATTTGCTTGGGATAGTTATATATTATTTGGAACTTCTTTAAATTTAGCTATTCTAAATATATTTTTAAATTTATTCGGTTCTTTAATAGCAACTGCGAGTGGATTTAAACTTATACAATTTTTTTTAAAATGATTTAAAAGAAAAATATTTAAGCATTTTATAGTTATAATATTTTGAATATCAAAAAAAGGATGAGCCATGCATATACCAAGCGGTATGCAATTATTAGTAATTGTTTTAATCATTTTAATCTTATTTGGTGGTAAAAAAATCCCCGAACTTGCAAAAGGTTTAGGTTCTGGAATTAAAAACTTTAAAAAAGCTGTAAAAGAAGATGAAGAAGAAACAACTGAAATAAAGAAAGTTGAAGTTGATGAAAAAAAGAGCGAAACATCGTCTAAAACAGAAACAAAACAATCATAATATATAAAAAGGATAAGTTATGAGTATGCCTAGTGGTATGGAATTGTTAATAATTGTTTTAATTGTTTTAATCTTATTTGGTGGTAAAAAAATACCCGAACTTGCAAAAGGTTTAGGTTCAGGAATTAAAAACTTTAAAAAAGCCATGAAAGATGATCAAGAAGAAACTGCTGAAGTAAAAAAAGTTGATGAAATAGAAAAAAAAGAACAAAAAACAGCAAATTCATCTGAATCAACACAAACAAAACAATCATAAGAGAATAAATTGCAAAATTTAGTAAAAGAATTTATAGAAAAAGTATTAGAAACAAATATAGTTTTAGAAAAGCCCAAAGATGTTTCTTTGGGGCATTATGCAACACCTGTTGCTTTTTCTCTTGCAAAAGAGTTAAAAAAGTCTCCTATGCTTATTGCTCAGGAATTAGTTATAAAACTTGAAAATCCTTCACTTTTTGAGAAAATTGAAGCTGTAAATGGATTCATTAATTTTAAATTATCACCTTTATTTTTACAATCTTTAGTTGATGATGCACTTTCAAATAAAGAAAATTTCGGAAAACAACATAAAAAAAGTGAAAATATTTTATTAGAATATGTTTCTGCAAATCCAACTGGTCCTCTTCACATAGGTCATGCAAGAGGTGCGATTTTCGGGGATTCATTAGCTCGTGTTGGTAAATATCTAGGTTATGACATTACAACAGAATATTATATCAATGATGCTGGTTCACAAATGGATTTATTAGGACTTTCAGTAAATCTTGCAGCTAGAGATTTTATTTATGGTGAAGATGTTTCTTATCCAGAAGTTTATTATCGAGGTGATTATTTAATAGATATTGCAAACCAGATAATTCAAGATTATGGTAAGGATTATTTGTATGATGAGAAAAACTTCAAAGATATAGCACTTTTAGGAAAAGATTTTGTTATGAATCTTATAATAAAAGATTTAAAAGATTTAGGAATAGAATTTGATAATTTTGTTTCAGAAAAATCTTTATATTTATCTTGGAATGAAACAAAAAGAGTTTTAGAAGAAAATGGTTCTCTTTATGATAAAGATGATAAAACTTACTTAAAATCAACACAATATGGTGATGATAGTGATAGAGTTGTTGTAAGAGACAATGGAATTCCAACATATCTAGCTGGAGATATTATTTATCATAAAAATAAATATGATAGAAATTTTGATAGATATATAAATATTTGGGGTGCAGACCACCATGGATATATCACAAGAGTAAAAGCAGCTATTGAATTTTTAGGAAATGATTCTTCAAAATTGGAAGTTCTTTTATCACAAATGGTTCAACTTTTAAAAGGTGGCGAACCATATAAAATGAGTAAAAGAAAAGGAAATGTTATTTTGATGTCAGAAATAACAGAAGAAATTGGAAGTGATGCTTTAAGATTTATTTTCTTGACAAAAAAAAGTGATACACACTTAGAATTTGATATTGATACACTTAAAAATCAAGATTCATCTAATCCAATTTTTTATATAAATTATGCTCATGCAAGAATAAATCAAGTTTTTGTAAAAGCTGGAGTAAATTTTGATGATATAAAAGATATTAGTTTTGAAAAACTTAATCAAGATGGTTTAAACTTAGTTTATGAATCATTACTTTTAGAATCAATTTTAGTTGAAGCATTTGCAAAAAGAGATATGCAAAAAATTACTGAGTATCTGTATAATTTAGCTTCATCTATTCATAAATTTTATAATGAACATAAAATAATAGGAAGTGATGAACAAAACCTTTATTTAAAAGTTTTAAGCATTGCTGCATTAAGCATAAAAGTAGGACTAAAACTATTAGGAATAGAAGCAAAAGAGATTATGTAATCTCTTTTTTCTATTTACTTTTCTTCTTTACCAAAAGTTGCTAAAAATTCTTCTAAAGAGTATTTTATTCTATATTTTTCACTCATTAAGTGAATAAAAATATCTCCTAAATCAATAATAGTCCAATCTTCATCTTCATCAACTCTTAAAAATTCTTCACCTTTTGGTTTTAGACCGATTTTTAAATAATCCAATAATGCAAACGCATGTTTTGAGTTTAAAGTTGTTGCAATAACAACATAATCAACTAAATAGTTTTTTGATGTTAAATCAAAAATTTCAATATTCTCCGCTTTTTTATCGCTTAATATCGTTTTTATATCTTCTAATCTTGTATTCAATTCTTTTTGCCTTTATCTAAATTTAATATATCTTCTTTTATCTCTTTTGGGATATATTTTGTATCAATTTGAGTTCTTAATAATGTAGAACTAACATCGATATCTATATTTAAGGTTTTAAAATCTTTTAATTTATCAGATTTATAACCACTTCTTGTTGCAATTACAAATTCTACCATTTTTTTTAACTCTTCAATTTTATACCATTTATCTAAATTTTCAACATTATCTTGACCTAAAATAAAATATATTTTAGAAGCTTTATATAAATCTTTTAGATAATTTACTGTATTAAAAGAGTAACTTAATTTTTCTTGGTTTATTTCATAATCACTGATTTCAACTTTTTCAACTTTTTCAAAAACTTTTTTTAAAAGTTCAAATCTAACTTTTGGTTCTAAATAAAAACTACTTTTAAAAGGATTTAAGTATGTTGGAACAATAATAAGTTTATCAATTTCCAACTCTTCTAACGCTCTTTTCACAATAGCTTTATGAGCTATATGAATTGGGTCAAAACTACCACCAAAAATTGCAATTTTCACCTATTTAAAACCTTTGTAATATACTTAAATATTATTATAGCAATTTTTCGATAAAATATCTATCGCTTAGATTTATATTAAAGGGAAATTATGGCTGTTAAAGTTGCAATAAATGGTTTAGGAAGAATCGGAAGATGCGTAGCAAGAATAATTGCAAGTCGAAATGATGTTGAACTAGTAGCTGCGAATGCTAGTGGTAGTGAAGAGATGATTCAATATAATTTAAAATATGATACAGTTCACGGGCCAAAACTTGATGTAAAAGTTGAAGATGGATATATTTATATTGGTAAAGATAAAGCTAAATTATTAAGTGAAAGAGACCCTTCTAAAATCAATTTTGCTGCATATGGTGCAGATGTTGTTTTAGAGTGTACTGGTGCATTCTTAACACAAGAATCATGCCAAGCTTACATTGATAATGGTGTAAAAAAAGTTGTTATTTCTGCTCCTGCAAAAGATGATACTCCAACATTCGTAATTGGTGCAAATGAAAATAGTTATGCAGGAGAAGCAATTATATCAAATGCTTCTTGTACAACAAATGGTTTAGCGCCAGTAGCACGTGTATTAGATGATGCATTCGGGATTGAAAAAGGTTTAATGACTACAATTCACTCATACACTTCATCTCAACCAATTCTAGATGCAAAAGATAAAAAAGATCCAAGAAAAGGAAGAGCAGGAGCTACAAATTTAACTCCTTCAAGCACAGGTGCAGCAAAAGCTATTGGAAAAGTATTGCCACATTTAAAAGGAAAATTAAATGGTCAAGCAATTAGAGTTCCAACACCAAACGTATCTTTAGTTGATTTAACTGTGACACTTAAAAAAGATGTAACTTTAGAAGAGGTATGTGCAGCGTTTAAAACATCAGCTGAAGGTAATTTAAAAGGTATATTAGGTATTGATGAAGAGTACAGAGTTAGTTCAGATTTTAATGGTGAAACACTATCAACAGTAGTTCCTTTAGATACAATTCAAGTTATTGAAGGAAACATGGTAAAAGTTTTATCTTGGTATGACAATGAGTGGGGATATTCAACAAGATTAGTGGACATGGGTGTTCACATAGCTACAAAATAATTTTTCAAGGATATAAATTGAAATTACAAGAAATCAAAAATATTGACATCACAGGGAAAAAAGTTTTTATTAGATGTGATTTTAACGTTCCTATGGACGAATACAACAATATAACAGATGATAGAAGAATTAGAAGTGCTTTAAATACTATTAGATATTGTATTGACCATGATTGTTCTGTTATTCTATCATCACACTTTGGAAGACCAAAGGGTGGATTTGAAGAAAAATACTCTTTATTACCGATTGCAAAAAGACTACACATTTTACTAAAACAAGATATTAAAATGGCTCCAGGTGTTATTTGTGACGAAACACTTCAGATGGCTAAAGAGTTAAAAGCAGGAGAAATATTACTTCTTGAAAATATGAGATTTGAAGCTGGTGAAACAAAAAATGATGAAGAGTTATCTAAAAAATTAGCTTCAATGGCAGAAATTTATATAAATGATGCTTTTGGTGTTTCACATAGAGCTCATGCTTCAGTTGAAGGAATTTCTAAATATTTTGATATTGAACATAAAGCAGCTGGGTTTTTAATGGCAAAAGAGATTAAATTCTTTCACCATATAATTCACAATCCAAAAAGACCATTTATTGCAATAGTTGGTGGTTCAAAAGTATCTGGTAAACTTGAAGCTTTATATAATTTAATCCCTAAAGTTGATAAAATTATAATTGGTGGAGGAATGGCATTTACATTCTTAAAAGCACGTGGACATGAAATAGGGAACTCTTTAGTTGAAGATGATTTAATTCCTGAAGCATTAAAAATTATGGAAGAGGCAAAATCAAAAGGGGTAAAACTATACTTACCTGTTGATGTTGTAGCAGCTGAAGCTTTTGATGCTGAAGCAATTGCAAAAATTGCTACTATTCAAGAGATGCCAAAAGGTTGGATGGGATTAGACATAGGACCAGCATCAGCACTTTTATTTAGTGAAGCTTTAAGTGATGCAAATACTATTTTATGGAATGGACCAATGGGTGTTTATGAAATGGATAGATTTGCAAAAGGTAGTACAAAAATTTCTCATGCAGTTGCGAACTCTTATGCAACAACTGTTGTAGGTGGTGGAGATACTGCTGACTTAGTTAGAGTAACTGGTGATGAAGATGATATGACATTTATTAGTACTGGAGGAGGAGCTTCTTTAGAATTAATAGAAGGAAAAGTTTTACCAGGAGTTAAAGCTTTAGTTATTGAGGAAAATGATTAATGCCTATAATTGCAAGTAATTTCAAAACTAATCATACAAGAAAATCAACTACTTTATTTGTAAATGAAGTAAATAATTTTTTGGAAAAAAATAAAATTTCTAATGAAGTTTATATTTTTCCAACATCAACTTCATTGGATCATTTTGAAACTGTTCCTAATCTTATGATTGGAGTACAAAATGCTTATCCAACGACAAGTGGCTCATTTACTGGAGAAATAGGAACTTTTCAATTAAATGAATTTGAAATTAAAACAATTTTAATAGGTCATAGTGAAAGAAGACATATCTTAGGCGAAACTCAAGAAACAATTACAAAAAAATATGAGTTTTACAAAAATTTAGGATATAAAATCATTTATTGTATAGGTGAACCTTTAGAGATAAAAAAACAAGGTATTGAAAAGACTTTAGAATATATTTATGAACAATTTATTGGAATTGATGTAAATTACTCTAATTTGATACTTGCTTACGAACCAGTTTGGGCTATTGGTACAGGAGTTACTGCTACAATAGATGATATAAAAAACGTTCATAATGCAATAAAACAAAAAATTAATAAACCACTTTTATATGGTGGTAGCGTTAAAGTAGAAAATGTAAGAGAAATCTGCCAAATAGAAAATGTTGATGGTGCTTTAATTGGAACTGCTTCATGGAAAGTTGAAGATTTTATAGAAATTTTAGAAAATACAAAGGATTTATAAGATGTTAATGAAAGGTAAAAAAGGTGTAATTTTAGGTGTTGCAAATGATAAGTCAATTGCTTACGGAATAGCAAAAGCTTGTGCAGCACAAGGAGCTAAAATAGCTTTTACATACTTAAATGATGCACTAAAAAAAAGAGTTGAACCAATTGCTGCTGAATTTGGAAGTGAAAATTTAGTTTATCCTTGTGATGTTTCAAAACCTGAAGAAATAAAAGCATTAAAAGAATCTTTAGAAAAAGATTTAGGTGAGATTGATTTTATCGTTCATTCTATTGCTTTTGCTCCAAAAGAAGGCTTAAGTGGAAGATTCTATGATATTTCAAAAGAAGCATTTGATATAGCTATGGATGTTTCTGTTTACTCTTTAATTGAAGTTACAAGAGAATTAAAACCACTTTTATCTAATAATTCATCTATTTTAACTCTATCTTATTATGGTGGAGTAAAATACATTCCAAATTATAATCTTATGGGAGTTGCAAAAGCGGCTTTAGAGATGACAACAAAATATCTTGCAGAAGATTTAGGAAAAGATGGTGTTAGAGTAAATGCAATTAGTGCAGGTCCAATCAAAACTTTAGCAGCAGCTGGAATTGGTGATTTCAGATTTATGTTAAAATGGAATGAAGCTCATTCACCACTTAAAAAGAATGTTTCTATAGATGAAGTAGGAAATTCAGGAATGTATTTGCTTAGTGATTTAAGTAGTGCTGTAACTGGTGAAATTCATTATGTTGATAGCGGATACAATATTATGGGAATGCCAGCAGTTGATTTTTCAGGTGAAAAACCAAAAATTGCTTGGAATGGAGAAAAATAGTCAATAAGCGTAAGCTTTGACTATTTTGAAAGTTTTAATTCTGAATTTTTTTATAAAAGTTTAGATTTAAAATTTTAATTATGTTTAGGAAAAAAATGAGTATTAATTTTAAAGAATTAGCAAATAAATATCAAACACCATATTATGTATATGATTTTAACTATATTACGAACCAGTATGAAGAATTAAAAAGTGCATTTAGAGCAAGAAAATCGCTTATTGCTTACGCAGTTAAAGCAAACTCAAATTTAAGTGTTATTAAACATTTAGCAAATCTGGGAGCTGGGGCAGATTGTGTTAGTATTGGTGAAGTTAAACGAGCTTTAAAAGTTGGTATTCCATCATACAAAATCATATTCTCAGGTGTTGGAAAAATTGATGATGAAATAAGACAAGCTTTAGAGCTTGATATTTTAATGATAAATGTTGAAAGTGATGCAGAATTACAAAGAGTAGAAATAATTGCAAAAGAATTAGGAAAAGTTGCAAGAATTTCTATAAGAGTAAATCCAAATATTGACCCAAAAACTCATCCATATATTTCTACTGGATTACATGAAAATAAATTTGGAGTTGATATAGATACAGCAAAAAGAATGTATATCCAATGTAAAAATAGTGATTTTTTAGATCCAGTTGGAATTCACTGTCATATTGGTTCTCAATTAACTGAACTTCAACCAATAAAAGAAGCAGTTAAAATTGTTGCTGATTTAGTGAGAAATTTAAAAGCTATAAAAATTGAATTATCTTTTATAGATATTGGTGGTGGATTAGGAATCATTTATGAAGATGAAAAATTAATTGATACTTATGAGTATGCTCAATCAATTTTAGAAACTATGTTTGGTCTTGATATAACTATAATTTGTGAACCAGGAAGATTTATAGTAGGAAACTCAGGGATATTTGTAACAAAAGTTTTATATGAGAAAATAAATGGAAATAAAAGATTTGTTATTGTTGATGGAGCTATGAATGATTTGATTAGACCAGCTTTATATAATGCTTATCATAGAATTGAAGTTTTAAATGACAATCAAGATTTTAGTGATTGTAATTTAGTAGGACCAGTATGTGAAAGTGGAGATTTTTTTGCCAAAAACATACAATTACCAAAAACTGAACATAATGATTTAGTAGCAATTTATAGTGCTGGAGCTTATGGATTTACAATGTCAAGCAACTATAATACAAGAGGAAAAGTTGCTGAAATTGCTATTGAAGATGGAAAAGATAGATTAATTAGAAAAAGAGAAACTTTTGAGGATTTAATTGCTTTAGAAGAAGAATTTATAAAATAAAGGCAAAATCTATGGCAAATGAAGATGGATTATTAGAGTTAAGAAATCAACTTGATAATATTGATAATAAACTTTTAGATTTACTAAATGAAAGAATGAAAATTGTCCATAAAGTTGGTAGTTTAAAAGCCAAAAGCGGTGGAGCAATATATAGACCAGATAGAGAAAAAGCTATTATTGATAGACTTGATAAAATTAATCAAGAAAATTCTGGACTATTAAATAGAAGTGCAATAGAAGCACTATTCTTAGAGATTTTTGCAATATCAAGAAATATAGAATTACCAGAAAATATAGGTTATCTTGGACCTCAAGGAAGTTTTACTCATCAAGCAGCAGAAGCTAGATTTGGAGCTATGAGTTCTTATGTTTCAGTTAGTTCAATAAAAGGCATTTTTAAAGAGTTAAAATCTAAAAAAATAAAATTTGGCGTTGTTCCAATAGAAAATTCATCAAATGGAATTGTAAATGACACTATAAATGGATTTACAAATTATGACTCAAAAATTGTTGCTGAAGTTATTTTAAATATTCATCATACTTTAGCAACAACTTGTGATAAAATAAGTGATATTAAAAAAATATATTCAAAAGATATCGCGTTTGATCAATGTAGAAAATTTTTAACAAATTTTGGACTTGATGAAGTTGAGTTGATTCCAGTAGAATCAACAACTAAAGCAGCAAAATTAGCAGCAAATGAAGCAAATAGTGCTGCAATTTGTGCTCATGTTGCTGCAAAACTATATAATCTTCCTATTTTATTTGAAAATATAGAAGATAAAGACAATAATAAAACAAGATTTTTTATTTTAAGTGATTTTGAAAATGCACCAAGTGGAAATGACAAAACTTCTATTTTAGTAAATCTTCCAGATGAACAAGGTGGATTAGTAAAGTTTTTAAATGATTTTAACAATGCGGGTATAAACTTAACAAAAATAAAATCGCATATAGTTGAAGGTAACTCTATATTTTTTATAGATTTTGATGGTCATAAAGATGATGAAAATGTAAAAAAAGTTTTAGAAAAACATAAGCCAAGTGTTAAAATTTTAGGTTCTTATGTAAAAGAGATAAAAGATATTTAAAAGAGGAAAAGATGAGATTTAATGAAGTATTAAAAGATGTTTCGACATATGAAGCAGGGAAACCAATAGAATTAGTAGTAAGAGAGTATGGAATAGATTCAAAAGATGTAATAAAATTAGCTTCAAATGAAAATCCATATGGAACAAGCCCAAAAGTTATTGCAAAAATTCAAGAATTAGCTAAAAATATGTGTTTATATCCAGATGATTCTATGTATGAATTAAAAGATGCTTTGGCTAAAAAATATAATTTAGAAAGCTCTAATATAATCATTGGTTCAGGAAGTGACCAAATACTAGAGTTTTGTATTCATGCAAAATGTAAAAAAGATTCGAAAATACTTATGGCAAAAACAACTTTTGCAATGTATGAAATTTATGGAAAACATGTTGGTGCAGAAATTATAAAAACAAAATCAGAACAACATAACCTTGAAGAGTTTTCTGAACTATATAAAAAACATGGTGCAGATATAATCTTCTTGTGTATTCCAAATAATCCATTAGGTGAATGTTTAGATAAAAATGATGTTTATGAGTTTTTAAAAACTATTGATAAAAATACTTTGGTTGTAGTTGATGGTGCTTACCAAGAATATGCAGCATTTAAAGATGAGAAAAAAAGAATTTGTCCAAAAGATTTAATTGATACTTTCCCAAATGCTATATACCTTGGAACATTTTCAAAAGCTTATTCTCTTGGTGGAATGAGAGTTGGTTATGGATTTGCACAAAATGAAATTATCCAAAACCTATATAAAATAAGAGCTCCATTTAATATAACAACTTTGAGTTTAGCAGCAGCAATAGAAGCACTAAAAGATGAAGAGTTTGTAAATGATTGTATTTCTAAAAACTTTGAAGAGATGAAAAGATATGAAGAGTATGTAATAAAAAAAGGTTTTGAATATATACCTTCATATACAAACTTTATTACAATAAAATTTGGTGATAAATATGTGTCAAAAGAAGTAGCACAAAAACTATTAGAACGTGGTATGATAGTAAGAGATTTGACAAGCTATAAACAAAATGCCATAAGAGTTACAATAGGAAAACCTGAACAAAATACAAAATTATTTCAATTATTAGATGAAGTATTACAAAATTTATAATAGAGTTTAAAATGGATATAAAAGATAAATCACTAAAAGAGTTAGAAGAACTTTCTTCCCAAATTAGAGAGAGAATAATCGATGTTGTATCAAGAAAAGGTGGACATTTTTCATCTACTCTTGGTGCAGTTGAGCTAACACTTGGAATGCACTATGTATTTGATGCTTATAGTGATCCTTTTATTTTTGATGTATCTCATCAATGTTATCCTCATAAACTTCTTACTTCTCGTTGGGATCAGTTTGAAACAATAAGACAATTTGGTGGACTTAGTGGTTTTACAAAACCAAAAGAAAGTCCTGCTGATTATTTTGTAGCAGGACATAGCTCAACTTCTATTTCACTTGCAGTTGGTGCAGCAAAATCAATAAAACTAAAAAAAGAAAATAAAGTTCCAATAGTTATGATTGGTGATGGTTCTATGAGTGCAGGAATGGTTTATGAAGCATTAAATGAACTTGGAGATTTGAAACTTCCTGTAGTAATTATTTTAAATGATAATGAAATGAGTATTGCAAAACCAATTGGTGCTATTTCAAAATATTTATCTAAAATTTTAGCTGGAAAATATTATCAAAGTTTTAAATCAAAAGTTGATAAATTCATAAGAAAAAATATGCCAGAAGGTACAACATATCTAGCAAAAAGATTTGAAGAGGCATTTAAACTTATAACTCCTGGCATTTTATTCGAAGAGATGGGAATTGACTATATTGGTCCTATTGATGGACATGACTTAAAAGAAGTTATTGAAACTTTACAAATAGCAAAAGCTATGCAAAAACCAGTAATTGTACATGCTCACACAATAAAAGGTAAAGGTTATAAAATAGCAGAAGGTCAACATGAAGAGTGGCATGGAGTGGGACCTTTTAATATTGAAGATGGTGAATTTATAAAAAAAGAATCTCCAAAATCTGCAACTGCAGTATTTTCAGATGCTCTTTTAAACTTAGCCTGTAAATATGAAAATGTAGTAGGAGTAACTGCTGCAATGCCAAGTGGTACAGGAATAAATAAACTTATGGATGAATTCCCTGAAAGATTTTGGGATGTTGCAATTGCTGAACAACATGCAATAACATCAATGGCTGCAATGGCAAAAGAAGGATTTAAACCATTTATCACTATTTATTCTACATTCTTACAAAGAGGTTTTGATCAAATTATTCATGATGTTTGTTTGATGAACTTACCTGTTGTATTTGCAATGGACAGAGCAGGAATTGTTGGAAATGATGGAGAAACACATCAAGGTGCATTTGATATTTCATTTTTAAGATTTATCCCAAATATGGTTTTATTTGCTCCAAGAGATAATGAAACATTAGAAGAATCTTTAGAATTTGCATATAATTTAAATAATCCTTGTGCTATTAGATATCCAAGAGGTGCTTTTAAAAAATTAAATTATGCCCCTACTCCTTTTATTTTAGGAAAAGCTGAAATATTAAAAACAGGAATATCAAATAAATTATTCATTGGTTATGGAGCAGGAGTATCAAGAGCAATCGATACAGAAGCTTTGCATAATGAAGATATAACAGTTGTAGATTTAAGATTTGTAAAACCTTTGGATAAAAATTTATTGTTAGAACTCTCTATAAAATATAATGATTGGTATATTTTCAGTGATTCACAAAAACAAAGTGGTGTTGGAAGTGCTATTTTAGAATTTCTAAATGATGAAAAAATACATAATGTTCAACTAACTTCTTTTGAATATAATGATAAATTTATAGAACATGGTGATACAAAACTTGTAGAACAAAGTCTAGGCTTACTTCCTGAACAATTAGTTCAAAAAATAAAATAATATCATTTTATTATCTACTTTAAATAGGATATTTTATATCCTATATTATAAGTAAAAATTATAAAAATACTTATAATTTTGTGTAAAATTTATTTTCACTTAATAACTTTTTTCCTATAATAAATTACATTTCATTAAGGAGGATTTATTATGAAATTAGCAATCACGTTATCAATATTATTAGGGGCAAGTTCTTTATTTGCAACTTCGTTGGTACAAAAAGCAAAGGATAGTGGTTTAGAAGCAATTCCTGCTCAAAAACCGCAGTTGATGAAATTAATTGATGATCCAAAAGATCCAATCACAAGAGAAAAAGTAGATTTAGGGAAAAAATTATACTTTGATCCAAGACTTTCAAAAAGTGGAATTATTTCATGTAATACATGTCATAACTTAGGTTTAGGTGGAGCAGATGGAATTCCTGTTGCAATAGGTCATGGTTGGACAGCAAATCCACACCATTTAAACTCTCCAACAGTTTATAACTCAGTATTTTTCAAAGCACAATTTTGGGATGGAAGAAGTCCTCATTTAGCAGATCAAGCACAAGGTCCAATTCAAGCAGGTCCAGAAATGGCTGCACCTCCAGCACTTGTTGAACAAAGAATCAACTCTATTCCAGAATACGTTGCTGAATTTAAAAAAGCTTATGGAAATGATGTAAAAATTGATTTTGAAAAAATCACTTCATCTATTGCAACTTTTGAAAAAACTTTAGTTACTCCTTCAAAATTTGATGAGTTCTTAAATGGAAATACAAAAGCTTTATCAAATGAAGAGAAAGAAGGATTAAATTTATTTATAGATAAAGGTTGTGCAAGTTGTCACAATGGTATAGCTTTAGGTGGAACAATGCAACCATTTGAAGTTGCTTCAAAATATAAATTTACAAATGTTGGAGATTTTAAAGGTGATGCAAATGGTATGGTTAAAGCTCCAACGTTAAGAAATATAACAGAAACAGCACCATATTTCCATAATGGACAAATTTGGTCACTTAATGAAGCAGTAAAAGAGATGGGTTCAGTTCAATTAGGTATTGATATTTCTGATAATGATGCAGCAAAAATTGTAACATTTTTGAAAACATTAAAAGGTAAAAAACCAGCAATCTCTTATCCACAACTTCCAGAATCAACTCTTGATACTGAGAAACCATCATTTAACTAAAAAATTTAAGAGGATTTTCCTCTTAAATTATAAAACCAATTTTAACTTTTCTACACAAAGTCCCATAGCTGTACTTTCATATCCAACAACATTTTTTATATAAGGTTTACAAAATCCTTCAACCATTATTGCTCCAGCCTTTCCAAAACACTCACCATTATTCAAATAGTTTTTCATATCAACTTCATCAAATTCTGAAAATTGATAAGTTGTAATAGAAATATCAATAAATTCTTTCTCTTTTGATTTATAAATCATACAAGTAATAACCGAAGTTTTATTTCCACTTTGAAGCGCTAACATATCTTTAGCATCATCATAATCTTTCGCTTTTCTTAAAAGTTTCCCTTCACAAGTTACAACACTATCTGCAACTAAAAGAGGTATATCTTCAACTCCATATTTTTTATAAAGTTCTTTGAATTTTCCTAAGGTTGCTTCATAACAAAATGATTTTGGATTTGTTGTTTTTATACTATCTTCATCAAAGTCTCCACCATTTTGAATAAAATCAATTCCAAAACTTTTTAAAATTAGTGCACGAGTTGGTGAATTTGAACCAAGTCTTATCAAAATAGTCCTTTTTTATTTGGATTATACTCAATTTGAATATAATAAATTTTTAAAAATATTAATACAATTTAGGAAAAGTAGAATGAATATAGTTGTAATAGGAGCTGGTGGAGTTGGAGTATTTTATGGAGTATTATTTCATAAATTAGGACATAATGTAAAATTTGTAGCTCGTGGTAAAAATCTTGAATATCTCAAAGAAAATAAAATAAAGTTAGTTCACTCAACATTTAGTTTAAATGAGAAGATAGAAGCTTTAAGTATAGAAGAACTTGTACAATTAAATCCAAAAGATATAGATATTATTTTTTTAGCAACAAAATCTATGAGTACAGAAAATATCTCTTTAAAATTAGAAGAGTGGACAAAAAAGAAAAAAGAGATACCATATTTTATCTCTTTACAAAATGGTGTTGAAAATGAAGATATTATGTGCGAACATTATAATAAAGAGTATGTTATTGGTGGATTAACAAGACTTATTGCAGCTCATACAATAACTTTAGGTCATGTGGAATCAACAGGAGAAGTTCAAACTATTTTAGGAGCAATGTATCCAACAAAACAAAATCAAGAGTTTTTAGAAAATCTAAAAAAAGAGCTTGATAAAACTGATACAACTACATTTTTAAGTCCAAATATTAAACTTGAGCTTTGGAATAAACTTATTATTAACAATGGTCTAAATGCAATTTGTGCACTTTTAGGTGAAAAGACAGGTACTTTAATAAATGATAAAAAAGTTTCAAAACTAATTTATGGACTTATGAGTGAAACAGCACTTGCTTCAAAAGTTGCAGGAGTTGATATAACTAAAGAGAATGTAGATAAGATGTTCGAGCTTATGACAAAGTTTGAATCAATTAAACCTTCAATGTTGATTGATTTGGAAAAGAATAGAGATTTAGAACTTGAAGATATTTGTGGAGTTGTTATAAAAAACTGTGAAAAACAAGGTTTAGATGCTCCATATACAAGAGCAGTTTCAACTATTTTAGAGTTTTCTTATAATAAACAAAGAGAAAAACAATGATTTTTATAAATAAGATTTCAGGTATTTTGATATTTTTCTCTTTTTTAACAACTATTTATGCCTATTTTTTTCAAAATGATTTTTTAATAGTTTCAGGAGTTCTAGCTTGGCTTTCATCAACTTTACTTTTTTTTACTTTAAAACATAAAAAAATACTTCTAATATTACTTAGTTTGTCTTTTTTTGCTTTTTTGTTTAGTTATATAAATGGCTTTAAAATTGACTTTGTAAAAGCTTTTACAGTAAATCAATACCTTTTGACTTTACTTATTGCCGTTGGATTTTTAAAACTTATTGCAACTCCTAAAAAAGAAAAAAATCATCTTTTACCAAAAGGTAAACAATCATTTATAAAAACTTATTTGAGTGTTCATCTTTTTGGCTCAGTTATAAATATCTCTTCTTTATTATTAGTTGCAGATAAAATGTACAAAAAATCACCTTTAAATCCTGCTCAAATAGTGCTTCTTACAAGAGCATTTGCAAGTGATGCTTATTGGTCACCATTTTTTGTAGCTTTTGCTGCAGCAATTACTTATGCACCAAATTTACAAACATATACAATAATATCTTTTGGAATATTTTTAGCTATTACTGCTTTTATGATTACTTATTTTGATGTAACAAAAGATAAAAAATTTAATATTGAAGAATTTAATGGCTATCCGCTATCTTTAGAAACTTTATATCTACCCATAATTTTAGCAATATTTGTACTGACAACTCATTATTTCTACCCTACTTTAGAAGTTATTGTTTTAATTTCAAGTTTTTCTATTTTAATGACTTTTTTTATTTTACCATTAAAGAAAAATTTTTCTGAAGCCCTAAAAGTTCTAAAATATCATATTCTTAATGAGCTTCCTAAAATGAAATCAGAAATATCTCTATTTTTAGTTGCTGGATTATTTGGGATTTTAATTGGTTCAGTTTTAACTGGATTAAATTTTACTTTACCATTTGAAGTTTTTGATTATAAAGTTGCTTCACTTTTACTTCTCATTTTCATACTTCTAGCTTTTATTGGAATCCATCCAATCATTACAATAGCAATAATTGGTGATTTCTTTGCAAATGCAAATCATACTTTATTGGCTATGACATTCTTGATGGCTTGGTCAACAACTGTTTCTACTTCACCAATTTCCGGATTAAATTTAACAATAGTTGCCAGATATAATTGCAGTGCAAAAGAGATATTTATGTTAAATATTTTTTATGCTTTAAAAATGTATATTGTATGCGTTATTTGTCTATTTGTTTTATCCAAATATTTAAATATATAAAAAACAAGTTTCGCTTATGTGATAGATTTGATTATTTACAAGTAAAGATTTAAAAAAGATTAGTTAAAAATTCTTTGAGCTTTCCAATAGCTATTCTTGAAATAGTCACTGTCAATTTCAGAAATAGTTACCCCAATCTTAGTAGATGCATGCATAAATTTTCCATCTTCAAGGTAAATCCCAACATGATTGTTTCTTTTTGTTTTAAAGAAAACTAAGTCTCCCATTTTCAAATCATCCTTCTTTATTGAAGTTCCAACTTTTGATAATGAAACAGTATCCCTTGGCATAGTTAAACCAAATCCTTGTTGAAGAACTTTTTGTACAAAACCTGAACAATCAATTCCGCTTTTTGTACTTCCTCCAAGCTTGTATCTAGTACCTTTCCATTGGTTATAAACACTAAAAAGTCCCTCATTTATTTTGTCTTTTTTAGTTATATAATTCTGGTGTGTTAACTCATCAAAGAAGCTATTTTTAGATGATTTTAAATACTTCTCACCATAGTTGTTATTTGTAGTACTATAAGAAGCATTTGGATAATTTGACATATTTACCACTTCTTCATTACTCTTATAAGAACAACCAGTAAATAAAAAGGAAAAAGTAACAGTTAGAAAAAACACATTTTTTAATTTCATTTTTTTCCCTTTTATTGAAGTATCATTTTTTTAATTTTAAGTATCTTGGATTATATAAAAAAAATTTTTAATTGTCAAGATTGACTATTTACATAGGTTTCTAACCTTTTATAATCTAAAATTTTTATATACCCTTTTTCATTTTGTATAATATTTTCTCTTTTCAATTTAGCAATTTTCCTAGATAAAGTTTCAGGAGTTATATTAAGAATTTGGGCAATCTTCACTTGTTTTAAGTTCATTAAAATCGATTCATTGTCATATAAAAACTTAGCAATTTTTTCCATACTATTTAGACTAATATTATAATTAATAAAGCTTTGCAAAGCTTTTATTTTTTTTGTTAAAGATTTTATAAAAAACATAGATATTTCAGGTTTTAACAAAAATTCTTCTTTAAATTTTTTATAATCAATTAATAAAACTTCAGCATTTGTTTCAAAAGAGCAGTTTGCTAAAAAATTCATCTCTTCATAGTTTGCAATTTCTGCAATTAAGTTTGGAGCCATTAAATTGTGAATAATGACTTCATTATCTTTATAATCATAGGTATAAAGTTTTGCGATACCTTTTAATAAAAGATGTAAATACTTTGGTTCGTCACCTTTGTAAAACAGTATCTCATTTTTATTAAAAAACTTTTTTATAGAAATATCTTTTAATCTTAATAAGTCTTCTTCTTTTAAAAAATTAAAAAATTTTAAATCATTTAAATCTATTTTTATCATTTTATCTCTTTTTATTGATTATTATCAATGCTTAATTTAGTATTTTATGTAAAAATAGTATAAAACAAGATAAAGAAATTGAAATGACTGAACAAAAATATAACTCAGAGATAGATACTCTAAAAAAATTTTTTGAACTTTTTTGTAAAGATAAACATACAAATTTAAAAAGTAGAAATGTTAATTTAAAATATAAAACTAGCTCTTTTTCCTTGGATTTATATTTATGTGATGAATGTTTTGAAGCAATAAATTACTCTTTTGATAGATTACAAGCTTGTCCCCATGAAATAAAACCACGTTGTAGAAACTGTTCAAATCCTTGTTATGAAAAATCAAAATGGAAAAATATTGCAAAAGTAATGAAGTACTCAGCTATCAAATTATCTCTTAGTAAAATAAAAAATAGAGTTTTAAATATATTTAGCTAATTACCAAATTATTTCTTCTTTATTTAGTTTTTTTAAAATCTCATTTGTTTTTGAAAAGTGTTTACAACCATAAAAACCTCTATAAACTGAAAGAGGACTTGGATGTGGTGCTGTTAAAATAAAATGCTTATTTTTATCTATCAACTTTGTCTTTGATATAGCAGGACTTCCCCAAAGTAAAAAAATTACATTTTCTTTATTGTCACTAATATATTTGATTATGTTATCTGTAAAAATTTCCCAGCCTAAGTTATGATGAGATTTTGCTAAACCTTGTTCAACAGTTAAAATTGTATTTAATAACATTATTCCTTGTTTTGCCCAAGGAGTTAAATCACCATCTTCACAAACAGATTTTTTTCCTAAATCATCATTTATCTCTTTTAAAATATTTACCATTGAAGGTGGATTTTTTATATTACTTGGAGTTGAAAAAGACAATCCTTGTGCTTGTCCAATTCCATGATAAGGGTCTTGTCCTAAAATGACAACTTTCAAATCTTCAAATTTTGTCAAAGAAAACGCTTTAAAAATATTTTGTTTTTCTGGAAAAACTATACTATTTTCATATCTTTTATCTATCTCTTCTTTCAATTTCCCATAATATGGTTTTTGTTGTTCATTCTCAATAATATCTTTCCAAGTCATAATTAAATCCTTCTAAAAAGTAGCAAAATTCTAAAGAGTTTCAAGAATAAAGCTTTCTATAAATAAAAAAAGCTAAGGTATAAAAACCTTAGCTTTAAAAAATCATATATATTTGATTATAAAACTGGTGATTTGATAACCATCATTTTTTGATTTTGCATCTCTTTCATAGAATCTGGAATTCCACCTAATCCTAAACCTGAAGTTTTTGCTCCACCAAATGGCATCCAATCAACTCTAAATGCAGTATGGTCATTTACCATAACAGCTGTTGCGTTTAATCTTTTTACAGTTTTTAAAGCTGTATCAAGATTTTTTGTAAATACTGCTGCTTGGAAAGAAACCTCTAAAGCATTCGCTCTTTTAATTGCTTCATCTAAAGTTTTATATGGATATACAACTACAACTGGTCCAAAAATCTCTTTTTGAGAGATAATTGCATCATCACTTGGATTAAAAATAACAGTTGGTTCGAAACAAGAATCACCTATTCTTTTTCCACCAGTTAAAATTTTTCCACCTTTAGTAACTGCTTCATTAACCCACTCTTCAACTCTATTTACTTCATTATGATTGATAAGTGGTCCAACTTCAGTTTTTGGATCTAATTGATTTCCAACTACAAGTTTTGAAGCTTTTTCTGCTACTTTTGCTGCAACTGTATCAGCAATTGATTCATGTACAAAAATTCTTTGAACAGAAACACAAACTTGTCCAGCATGGTAAAAACCACCTTTTACAAGATCAGGAATCATAGCTTCGATATCAGCATCTGGCTCAACAATAACAGGAGCAACTCCTCCATGTTCTAATGCACTTCTTGTTCCTGCACTAGCTTTTGAGTTTAAATACCAACCAACAGGACCAGATCCTATAAATGAGAAAAATGCTGTTTTTGGGCTTGTAACTAAAAGTTCTCCACCTTGTCTATCACAAACAACAGCTTGTGCCCAACCTTCAGGTAATCCAGCTTCTTTTAATAATTCTACTAATCTTACTGCACTCATTGGAGTTTGTGTTGCTGGTCTAATAATAACTGGACAACCAACAGCAATTGCAGGAATTACTTGGTGAATTGCTAAATTTAATGGGTGGTTAAATGCTGAAATTGATACAACAACACCTATTGGCTCTTTCATTGTATAAGCAATTCTATTTGTACTTGTTGGAGTGTGTCCCATTGCAATTTCATGACCTTCTTGAAGACCAATTTGTTCAATAGCAATTTTTACTCCATTGATAGCTCTTAATACTTCTACTTTTGAGTCTATATATGGTTTTCCACCTTCACTTGCGCAAAGAATTGTTAATTCTTCAACTTGAGAAGACATAATCTTCATCAAGTTTTCTAAAATTTCAACTCTTTTATATTTTGGAATCCAGTTATCAACATCTAAATATCTTTCATATGCAGTGTCGATAGCTTTTTGTACTCCTTCAACTGATGTGAAGGGAACAGATCCTACAACTTTACCGTCAAATGGCGATGTAACTTCTATTGTACTCATATCTTATCCTTTTAAATTTTTTATATTAAACAAGTTTTAGTTGCTAAAAGCTCATTTAAAATTGAGTGATTTAAAGAGTAATCAACAGCTAAGTCAATTAAATGAACACCCTTAGTATTTACACATTTGTCTAATGTTTGTGCGAAATCTGCAACAGAAGTTGGTCTATAACCTTTTGCTCCATATGCTTCTGCATATTTAACAAAATCTGGATTTTCTAAATCTAAACCAAATGTTTCAAATCCCATTCCTGTTTGTTTCCATTTAATCATTCCATAAGCATTGTCATTTAAAATAATAACTGTTAAATCAAGTTTTAATCTAACTGCTGTTTCCATCTCTTGCGAATTCATCATAAATCCACCATCACCACATACAGTAACTACTTTTCTATCTGGATTTATCATTTTTGCTGCCATTGCAGAAGGAAGTCCAGCTCCCATTGTTGCTAATGCATTGTCTAATAATAAAGTATTTGGTTTTGCACATCTATAGTTTCTAGCAAACCAAATTTTATAAACTCCATTATCTAATGTTAGAATATCATCAGCTGCTAAAGTTTGTCTGATAGCTCTTACTGCTCTTTGAGGTAAAATTGGGAATCTATCGTCTCCAAAATATTTAGATAATCTAGTTCTAATTTCATCTGCTAATCTAACATAATAATCAAAGTCCCAATGAGCTTGTTTTGAAATTTTGTCTGTAAATTTAGTAATATTTCCAGCAATATCTCCAATAACATCCATTTGTGGGAAATATGTATCATCAACTTCACTTGGGAAGAAGTTTACGTGCATAACTTTTGTAGAGTCTGGTTTATTTTCCATAAAGAATGGTGGTTTTTCAATAACATCATGTCCAACATTAATAATTAAATCTGCTCTTTCAATTGCGCAGTGTACAAAATCATCTTTTGATAATGCAGCAGTTGATAAACACAATGGGTGATTTTCATCAATAACACCTTTACCCATTTGAGTAGAGAAGAAAGGAATTCCTGTTTTGTTTACAAAATCAGTTAATGCATTTCCAATTCTTGTTCTATTTGCTCCAGCTCCAATTAATAATAATGGTCTTTTTGCTTTTTCAATCATAGATACAGCATCAGCAATCACATCATCAACAGCTACTGCATATTTGAAAGATTGTACTGGATAGATATTAAATTCTACTTCTTCAGCTGCAATATCTTCTGGTAATTCAATATGAACTGCACCTGGTCTTTCAGTAGTTGCAATTTTGAATGACTCTCTAACCATAGATGGAATGTTATTTCCATTTACAACTTGTTTAGTATACTTAGTCATTGGTCTCATCATTCTTACGATATCAATGATTTGGAATCTACCTTGTTTAGATTTTTTGATTGGTTTTTGACCTGTAATCATCATCATAGGCATCCCACCAAGTTGTGCATAAGCAGCACTTGTTGCGAAGTTAGTTGCACCAGGGCCTAAAGTTGATAAACATACTCCAACTTTTCCAGTTAATCTTCCATAAGTTGCAGCCATAAATCCTGCACCTTGCTCATGTCTTGTTAAAATTAATTTAATTTTTGATTCTCTAAGAGCATCAAGAAAATCAAGATTTTCTTCTCCAGGAATTCCAAAAATATACTCAACACCTTCGTTTTCTAACGCTTTAATAAATAATTCTGATGCGTTCATTTTGTTTTACTCCATCTTGTATTTTATAAAATATATGAATAATAATATTCAACATATAGTTAATTTGTCTTAATTTATACTAATATTATTCTCAAAAAAATATATTATGTATATAATCTACACTTTATAATTAATTTGCGAAATCTTTAACATTATAACCACATTAATAGATTTAGTTTAGATAATCTTAATATTATTTTAAATATTATAAGTTGACATTAACGAAAGGTTACACTATGAGAAAAACATCCCTTGTTTTAGGGCTTATCTTGCTAGCTATTATATATTTAACTGTTACGAATTATAACAATATTCCAAAACTTGATGAAAATGTTAAAGAAAAATGGTCTCAAGTTCAAAATCAATATAAAAGACGAGCTGATTTAATTCCAAATTTAGTTGAAACAGTAAAAGCTTATGCAAATCATGAAAAAAATACTTTAGTAGAAGTTACAGAAGCTAGAAGTAAAGTTTCACAAATTAATTTAAATGAAAATACACTAAATAATCCTGAGCTTTTACAACAATTTGAAAATGCACAATCAAATTTAACAAGTGCCTTATCAAAACTTATGGTTGTAGTTGAAAAATATCCTGAACTAAAAGCAAATGAAAATTTTTTAAGTTTACAATCACAACTTGAAGGAACTGAAAATAGAATCACAGTTGCTAGACAAGATTTTATTGAAGCTGTAAAACTTTATAATTTAGAACTTAGAACAATGCCTGGAAAATTTGTAGCAGCAATTGCTCATCCTGAAGCTAAAATCAAAGAGACTTTTACTGCAAGTCCAACAGAGCAAGATGCTCCAAAAGTAAAATTTTAATGATTTTAACAAATAAAGAAAAAGAGTTAATCTCAAAAGAGATAGAAAATCTTGAAAAATTAACCTCAGCTGAACTTATAGCAGTTATAACACAAAAAAGTTCAAATTATGAAAGTGTTATGTTGATGTTCTCAATAATATCTGTTTTTTTAATCTCTTTTTTACTATTTTTTATTAAAGACGATTTATATGTTTTAGAATTGATTCAATATCAAATCGTAATTTTTATAGGAATGAACCTATTTTTTCAAACATTTCATAATCTATTTATGAAACTACTTCCTAGATTTTATAAAGATAATATATCATCTAATTATGCAAAAAAACAGTTTTATAATCTAGGACTAAACAGAACAGAAACAAAACAGGCTATTATGTTTTTTGTGAGTTTAGATGAAAAATATGTTGAAATTATTACTGATATTGAAATATCAAAAAAAATCCCAAATGAATTTTGGCATCAAGTTATCTCAGAATTTACATATGATATTAAAAATGAAGATTTTTTGACTGGTTATTTAAAAGCATTAAAGGCTTCAAAAGCAATATTAATTCAGCATTTTCCAATTTTAAAAAATGATACAAATGAACTTCCAAATGAAGTAATCGAGTTAAAATGAAAAAAATTATAATTTTCTTACTATTAATTCTTAATTTTTTAAATGCAGATATTTCGCAGTATTTTCCAAAACTTGAAGGAAGAGTAATTGATGAAGCAAATTTACTATCACCTGAAGTTAAAAAAGATATCAATAATATTTTAAAAAATGAAGAAAATAAGAGTTCAAATCAAATAGTTGTAGTAATTCTTAATTCTTTAAATGATTATTCTATTGAAGAATTTTCTTACCAATTAGGTCGTTTCTGGGGTATTGGGCAAAAAGATAAAAACAATGGTGTTTTGCTTGTAGTTTCTATGAAAGAAAGAGAGATAAGAATTGAAGTTGGATATGGTCTTGAAGGTGCACTAACAGATAAAATATCTCATGAGATAATAAACTACACTATAAAACCCAATTTTAAAGCAAGTCAATATGAACTAGGTATCTTAAAAGCTGTAAATGAAATAATAAAAGCAACACAAGGGGAATATGTTGCAAAACCAAAAAATACTGATTTTAGTTCATTTTTTAATATAACTGTACCTTTAGGATTTTTTACTTTAATTTTTGTTTCTATGTTAATGAATGGTATTTCAAGAAAATTGAGAAATCAAGTTTTATATAAAATTACAAACTCTTTAATGTCATCATCATTTTTTGGATTTTTTACTTATGTAGCTTCTCAACCTTTTGTCTCTTATAGTCTAGTTCTTGCGCTTATTATTTTTATCATTGTATTTATTTTTAATTATATAAACACAAAAAAAGTAGATTTTGATAAACTTTCAAAAATTGATTATATAAATAGTTCAAAAAATTCATCATCATTTGGTAGTTTCGATTCTTCAACAAGTGGTGGATTCTCAGGTGGAGGAGGAAGTTTTGGCGGAGGAGGAGCTAGTGGCAGATGGTAAAAAAACACTAATTTTTGATTTAGATGGAACACTTTTAGATTCCATAGAAGATATAGCTGTTAGTATGAATAAAGTTTTGGAAAGTTTAAATCTTCCAATACACAAAATAGAAGATTATAAATATTTTGTTGGTAGTGGTGTTGATGTTTTAGTAGAAAATGCTTTAGGAAATCATTCACAGGAGATAAAAGATGAAGTTATAAAAAGATTTAAAGTTGAATATGATGGTAAATTACACTTAAAAACTCTCCCTTATGATGGAATTTATAATTTGTTAAATGAATTAAAAAAATTAAATTGCAACTTAGCTGTTTTATCTAATAAACCACATGAATTTACAGTTTCTTATGTAAATCATTTTTTTAAAGACTATGATTTTAAAGAAATTCATGGACAAAAAGCTGATATTCCAAAAAAACCACATCCAATTGCAGCTATAAATATTGCAAAAGCTTTGAATATCCCTTGTGAAGATATTTACTTTATTGGTGATACAAAAGTTGATATGCAAACAGCAAAAAATGCAAAAATGAAAGCTATCGGTGTTTTATGGGGATTCAGAGATGAAAAAGAGTTAAAAGAATTTGGAGCAGATTTTATAGTAAAATATCCTTTAGAAATTTTAAATATTATAAAATAATATTTATTATCTAATATTTATTATTGTTTTATTGACAAATAACTATTTTCTGTTATAATAATTTGTAAATTAATAAAAAGGATTTACCATGTCAAATGTTATAAAACAACTAAAACAAATTCAAGCTGATGCTCACGCATTATATGTGAAAATTCATAATTTTCATTGGAATGTAAAAGGTATGGATTTTCACCCAGTTCATAGCTACACAGAAGGTGTTTATAACCAAATGTCAGAACTATATGATGATATGGCAGAAAGAATTATCATATTAGGAGATAAACCTTATTTAACTATTGATGAATTAGCAAAAGCTACTAAAATAGAAACTGAAACAAAAGATAGCTTTAAATCAAAAGAGATTGTAGAAAAAATCATTACTGATTTTGAATATTTGTTAAAAGCGTTCAAAAAATTAAGTGAATCAGCAGCTAAAGATGGCGATAAAGGAACTGAAGCTTTTGCCGATGAAAAAGTTGCGAAATTTGAAAAAGATTTATGGATGCTAGGAAATATGGTTAAATAACCATTTTTTTTCTTTACTAAAAGAGTTTTTCTCTTTTAGTAGATTTTTAAAAATTAAAAGATACTCCTATTTCTAAATTTGTTTTATCTTTCGTTGATTCATATCTTTGTAAATCAAAATATATTTTCTTATTTTTACTAAAAAATATATCTTGAGATAAGGAATATTTATCATATACTCTATTTGTTTCTAAATAAAATTTTTCATAGTTCAATATGCTTTTCATATTCAATATTTCATAAATAATTAAACCCATTTTAGGATTAGCTATTAGTTTAAGTTTATCTTCTTTGTTATGGTTAAGTCCAGTATTCAATAAAAAATAAATATCCATATCATAACTCAATTTAAAATCATATCCAACTCCACCATCAATTCTGGTATTATTCACATAATTCATTTTTGTATCAAAATCTTTTTTAAATGTCATTTCAAATTCATAAGATAAATCTTTCGCTAAACTTTGATAAGGCAATAGAGATTTCATACCATATAGCGTGAATTCATCAATATCAAGTTTATTTTCATTTGCTAAAAGCGATAAATATGCTATTTTTAGTTCACTTTCTCCAAAATATTCCCTATTATCATCACTTAATAAATGTGATGCAGGTAAAAAAGAGATTTTTGCATATTTTTCATCATCAACTTTTTTATAAGAAAATTTAATCTGTCTTTCATCTGGAATTTTATTTGGTGATTTATAATCTGAAATATCATAATAACCGCTTTTAATATCTACATTATTTTGATCAAAATTTTCTTTTAACATTCTATTCATCCAACCATCACTTGCTATTAATTGACTAGATTTTATTAAGTCATATTTATAAAGATATTTAGTAATATCAAGGGGTGTTACCCATAATTTTTCATCATTATAAATCTTTGGATTTACCAAACTCAAGGTATAAAAGAGTACTGTTGAACAATTATATTTTGTAAAAAAATATTTCATATCAACATCTTTTAATTCCCATATATGATAAGACAATAATTTTTGCTGATAACTGTTTAGATTTAATTCATATTCCCAAACATTTCTTTTTTCATCTTTTATGTACCTATCTAAAGTCTCTTTATATGGTCTTAATACAAATGTTCCTTCCATTCCAGATATAAAGTTTTCATAAAATAGTTCAAATAAATTTATCGTATGTATTGTTGTGTAAAAAGATATAGAATGTGCTTTTATTTCATTTTGTTCATTTTTACCTTCAAATTTTAAAAAAGTATGTCCCATCATACTTGATGGATTTTTTACATTTTCAGAAGCATAAACCATATAAATTTTATCAGAAGGTGCTTTCTTTTTATATTCTTCAAATTCAAAACAATCAATTTTTGGGAAAATATCATCTTTTAAATCTAATTCTTTTTTAATAAATAAAAATCTTGCAGGAAATTTACATTGAAAATGTTGATTAACATTTTCATAATTAGACTGAGGTTCAAAAAAACCTTGTATAGTTTGTTCCATTTCATTTTTTAAAGAAAAATTATTAATGCTTAATATAAAATTATTATCTTTTATATTAAGTTCATCTTTAAAATGAAGTAAAGATTTCCACTCATTTTTTTCATATAGTTTTAATTTATTTGCAGATGAAATAACTTTTAAATCAGAAGAATATAGAAAAGAAAAAAGAGTAACGATTAGAAGAAAAAATCTTCTAATCATTTATTTACTTGAAAGATTTACAGTTTCATCATACTTCCAAGCAGCACCACCTGCCATATCTGTAGTTGAACCTAATAAACCACCAATTAAAATATTTCCCCAAAACCATCCATTAACGTTTGATTTTTGAGTTTTTGTAGAGAACTCATCTTTATCACTTGATAAAATAATATCTTTACTTCTTCTATCAACATTTACTGTAGCTGGAGTTGTAAAATATTGTTCTCCTTTACCATCTTCATAAACTAATTTACCTTTCATAGGCTTGTCAGAATTTATACTAATAGTTTGTTGATTTCCCCCTCCTAAAATAGTAGCACAACCACTAAACATGATAGCACCTAAAATAGGCAATGCAAATATAACCATTTTCTTCATAAGTATCCTTTATTTTTTGGTAAGTTTTATTATAATAAATATTTATTATGGATATTTATTTTTTATAAGAAAATAATTATTTTTATTTTATAAAGTTACATTACTACTCATATCCATAATAATAATTATAATTTATACTATAATTTTCAAAAGGATACACTATTAAAAAATCAATCAACCACATATATCTCATAATTTTAATCTCGATTCTATCATCAGTTGCACCAATGGGAGTTGATACTTACATACCATCAATTCCGGAAATAGCAAAATACTTTGAAGTAGATATTCATAAAATTGAACTATCTTTATCAATTTTTTTAATAGGATTTTCTATTGGGCAAATTTTTGGAGGGCCAATCTCTGATAGATATGGAAGAAGATTTGGTTCTATTCTTGGGCTTTTAGGATATGCTTTTTTTAGTTTCTTAATAATTTTTAGTTCAACTGTTTATGAATTATGGCTTTATAGATTTTTTGAAGCATTTTTTGGTGGAATTACAGTTGTAAATGCGGCAGCATCTGTTAGAGATAGATTTAAAGGGCAAGAAGCTGCAAAAGTATTTTCTCTTATTGGAATGGTAAGAAGTTTAGCTCCACTTTTAGCTCCAGTTTTTGGTGCAGCAATTATCCATTTTTTTCCATGGGAAGGCGTATTTATCTTTTTAACAATATATGCACTAATTGTTACATTCTTTGTCTATAAAGATTTACCAGAAAGCTTTACATACATAAAACAATCTGTATTTGAATCTTATAAAATAGTTTTAACACACAAATTAGCAATGAAAGCTATGATAGTTTTAGCCTTAAGTTTTGGTGGCTTTTTTATCATTATTTCTAAAACATCTTTCATCTATATTGAATATTTTAAAATATCAACTGATTATTTTCCAATATTCTTTGGTATAAATTTTGTTATATTAATATTTATGATAAAGGTAAATGTAAATTTGCTAAAAAAATATTATGCTCTTACTATAATAAAAACAGCCATTTTAATACAAGTATTAGTTGGTTTAATATTTATATTTGTTCATAAAGATTTAACTTTAATAATGACTATGTTTATACTAGCATCTTATATGAGTATGATGGCATTTATTTTTGGTAATTGTATGGCACTTGCTATCGAACATTTTTCTAAAAATGCAGGTGTTGCTTCTGGTGTTATTGGAGTATTACAATTTGGACTTGGTGCTTTGATATCTTCTATTGCACTAAATTTTAGCGATAATGGATTTTTAGTTATTTCAGTGAGTATTACACTTATTTCTATTATTAGTTATTTAATTATAAGAACCTATAAAACAAATTAGATGTATTTTATACATCTAATTCAAAAAAATCCTCTTGTGTTTTTTCATATTTTGCTATTGAACAACTGATTTTTAAAGCATTTTCATAAGATTTAAATTCTTCTAAGAATAACTTTTTTAATTTCTCTACTTCAACACTTCTAAAAATAAAATATCCCAAAATATCAGTTTTTCTTTCCCCTGCTTTTTCTATTCCAAAACTATCAAATTTCCAATCTACACCTTTTGAAAAGAAAAAAACTTCACTAATTCTTTTTTCTAAGTCTTCTCTAACTTTATTATTATATTCTTTTAAATGTATATAAAATGCCACATTTACGTTGTATTGAGATTGGATTAGTTCCTTTAATTTATTATTTTTCATATCATTCCTTTATGTTTATTTTTTAAAATATTTCAAACTATCTTTTAGCTATAATCCGCCATTTTAATTATAAAATTATTTATTTAGGATTATTTGTGGACAAACTTATTAGTAAGATTTTAAAAAAAGAGTTGAGTTTAAAAAGTACTATTTTATCATTATTTTCATTTATATTAACTATATTGATTATAGTATTGAGTTCTCAACTTCTTTATTTTAGTAAAAAAATATCTATAGAAAGCATAGATTTACAATTAAATGGATTAGTTCAAAACATACAAACAACTATTAAAGATAACGAAAATCTAAATATTAATATTGTAAATATGTTAAGTTTGATGAATGAAAAAGACCATTTCAATCTTTATATAAATATCTTGAAATCTCATCCTCATTTATACTCTGTTTACACAGGTTACAACGATGGAAGCTTTTACGAAATAATCAATTTAGATGTTAATGAACTTCTAAAAACTACATATAAAACAAAAAATATAGATAGATGGTTACTCATAAAAATTTCAGCTCAAACTCCAAATAAAAGAGAACTACTTTTATTTGATGAAGACTTAAATTTAACTTCTTCAAAAATTGAAGACAATAGCTATGATCCAAGAAATAGACCTTGGTATGAATTTGCTATTTTAAATGAGAATACAATAAAAACTCCTCCATATAAATATTCTCATATAAATAATGTAGGTATTACTTATGCAAAAGATGTAAAAAAAAGCAAAAATGTAGTTGGTATTGATGTATTAACTCAGGATTTTACAACTCTTTATAAAAAACATATAAATCAAGATTTCATAAACGTAGTTATTTTTCAAGAAGATGGTTTAGTTCTATCTTCTTCAAATAAAGACAACTTTTTATTTGAAAAGTTTTTTGAAAAAAATAAAAATATAAATGATTATAAAGAGTTAAAAGTTGTTGATATAAACAAAAAAGAGTATATTACAAAAATAGTACAACTTGACACATTAAATAAACAAGAATATATTGTAATTTTTGCAGATTACGAAAAAATCACTGAGCCTTATTTGTCTCAAACATTTAAACTGCTACTAACTTTTATAATAATTGCTTTATTAATGTTTCCAATAATGATATATTTATCTGGCATCATAATAAAACCTATTTATAATTTAGTTAAACAGAGTATAAAGATAAAAAATAGAAAATATAATGATGTTTCTCAAATTGAAAGTCCAATACTTGAAATAGCTTTATTGTCTGCTTCTTTTGAAAATATGGCTCAATCTATAAATAGTTATCAAAATTCATTGGAAGATAAAGTTAAACAAAGAACAGAAGAACTTTTAGCTAAAAATGAAGAGTTATTAAAATTGTCTATTACAGATAACTTAACAAAACTATATAATCGTGTAAAATTAGATAAATCATTACAAGATGAAATAAATAGAAGTCAAAGATATAATACAAACTTTTCAATTATTTTATTAGATATTGATTATTTCAAAAAAGTAAATGACAATTTTGGACATCAAATTGGTGATGAAGTATTAATTGAAAGTGCGCAAGTTCTAAGTAAAAATATTAGAAATGTCGATATTTTAGGAAGATGGGGAGGAGAAGAGTTTCTTGTTATTTGCCCTGAAACAAAAATAGAAGACGCTATAAAAGTTGCTTCTCATATAAATGCAGCTATAAAACTCCATAAATTCACAACTTATCCAAATACAATCACTATAAGTTTAGGAGTTGCAACATTTTCTAAACACATTAAAAATGTTGATGATATTATTTTAAATGCTGATAAAGCTTTATATCAAGCAAAAGAAGAAGGAAGAGATAAAGTTATAGCCTTTTATGAATAAAAGTTATTAAGATATTATTAATTTTAATAGATTACAATTTCTCAAATTTATTATTCGGGATATTGTGTGCTAAATCAATCAAAAATTTTTATCTTTATACTATTTTCTTTATTATTCCTAGGTTGTGATAACAAATCAAATGATTTTAAAACTCAACAAATTGAAGTTGGAACTATTACTTTAAAAGAACAAACTATCGCTTTACAACAAGATTTATCAGGACGAGTAAAAGCAAAACTTGTATCAGAAGTAAGACCACAAATTAGTGGAATTATAAAAGATAGGCTATTTGTAGAAGGAAGTTTTGTAAAACAAGGTGATATTTTATATAAAATTGATGAAGCGACTTATAAAGCAACTTTTAATCAAGCAAAAGCATCTTTAGAGAGTGCAAAAGCCAACTTACAAACAGCTCAGTTAAAAAGCCAAAGATATGAAGAATTATTAAAAGTTGATGGTATTTCACAACAAGAAACAGATGATGCAAAAGCTAACTATTTACAAGCAAAAGCTTTAGTTGAAGAAAAAATTGCGGCACTTGAAAGTGCAAAAATTGATTTAGAAAGAACCGAAATAAAAGCCCCTATTTCAGGCTATATCGGTATTTCGAGTGTAACAAAAGGTGCTTTAGTATCAGCAAATCAAGCTGATGCATTAACAACAATAAGAGATAACTCAAATGTTTATGTTGATTTGAACCAATCACAAAATGAACTCTTAGCACTAAAAAAACTTCTTAGCAAAGAAAATATAAAAAAAGGAAATGCTGAAGTTGCTTTAACTTTAAGTGATAATTCAATTTATCCATACAAAGGCATTTTGCAACTTCAAGAGATTAATGTAGATGAAAATACTGGAACTGTAACTTTAAGAGCAGAATTTCCAAATAATGAAGGATTGTTATTGTCTGGAATGTTTGTAAGAGCAACTATTCAAAGTGCAGTTGATTCAAAAGCATTTTTATTACCTCAACAAGCTGTATCAAGAGACTCAAAAGCAAATCCTATTATTACAATTGTAAATGAAGATAACTCTACAAAAAAACAACAAATTGTAATAGATAGAGCTATTGAAAATTATTGGCTTGTAACTTCTGGAATTACATCAAATGATAAAATTATAATAGAAGGGTTAAATAAAATCAATCCAAAATCTATTGTAAAACCTATTGATGTAACTTCAAAATATTTAAAAAAAGATTGATAAATGATTGCTAAATTTTTTGTTAATCGTCCAATCTTTGCTTGGGTTATCTCTTTAGTCATTATGATTGCTGGAACAGTTTCACTTTATACTCTTCCAGTAGAGCAATATCCTGATATTGCACCTCCGCAGATAAATATTTCTACAACTTATACAGGTGCTTCTGCTGAAACAGTTGAAAATAGTGTTACACAAATAATAGAACAGCAACTAACAGGACTTGATGGGATGATATATTTTTCATCAACAAGTTCATCAACAGGAAATGCAAGAATAAGTGTAACTTTTCAACAAGGAACAGACCCAGATACTGCACAAGTTCAAGTGCAAAACAAAGTTTCAGCTATTCTTTCAAGACTTCCAGAAGATGTACAAAGACAAGGTGTTAGAGTTGTAAAATCTCAAACAGATTTTTTATTATTAGCTTCTGTATATGATGAAACAAGAAAGGCACAAAAAATTGATATTGCTGATTATTTAGTAAGTAATTTACAAGATAGTATTGCAAGAATTGATGGAGTTGGAGAAGTCCAAGTTTATGGTGGTCAATATGCTATGCGTATTTGGTTAGACCCAATAAAATTAGAATCTTATAACCTTATGCCATCAGATATTCAATCAGCAATAAATGCTCAAAACTCACAAGCTAGTGCCGGAAGTTTAGGTGCTTTACCAACTTTAGAAAATCAACAACTCTCTGTTATAGTAACTGCTAGATCAAAATTCAAAATTGTTCAAGAGTTTGAAAATATTATAGTAAAAAGCAATACTGATGGTTCATTTGTAAAAATAAAAGATATAGCAAAAGTTGAAATTGGTTCACAATCTTACAATACAGTTACAAGTTTAAATGGATATCCATCTTCAGGGATTGCAATACAACTTGCAAGTGGAGCAAATGCTGTAAAAACTGCAAATGCAATTAAAGATTTTTTAGCAAAATCAGAAGCTTCACTTCCTGAAGGTTATAAAATAGATTATCCAAGAGATTCAACTTTATTTATAAAAGCTTCAATAAAAGAAGTTGTTAAAACGCTTTTTGAAGCCATTTTATTAGTTATTGCCGTTATGTATATTTTCTTAAAAAATTATAGAGCTACTCTTATTCCTGCTATTGCTGTTCCCGTTGTAATTTTAGGAACTTTTGGTATTTTAAACATATTAGGATACTCAATAAATACTCTTACTATGTTTGGAATGGTTTTATCCATTGGGCTTTTAGTTGATGATGCTATTGTTGTTGTTGAAAATGTAGAAAGAAATATGAGTGAAAACAATCTTTCACCAAAAGAAGCAACTATTCTTTCAATGCAGGAAATAACAAGTGCGTTAATTGGAGTGGCAACTGTACTTTCTGTTGTATTTTTACCAATGGCATTTTTTAGTGGTTCAACAGGAGTTATTTATAGACAATTTTCTATTACAATTATTTCATCAATGGTTCTTTCTGTAATTGTTGCTTTAACTTTAACTCCTGCACTTTGTGCAACTATTTTAAAACCACATAAAGAACAAGAAGAGAGTAACAAAAAAGGTTTTATTTATTGGTTTACAAAAAAATTTGAAGAACTCACAAAAAGATATAAAAATAGATTACATAAAGTTTTAGAATCACCTAAAAGATATATGTTTCTCTACATTTTAATCATTGGAATATTGACTATCTTTTTTATGAAACTTCCTACAAGCTTTTTACCTAAAGAAGACCAAGGAAGTTTAATTGTACGATATACTTTACCTGTTGGAGCAGTTACTTCAAGAACAGTTGATATTGCAGAAAATATAAAAAATTATTTCTTAACAGAAGAAAAAAATAATGTAAATAGTGTATTTACTATATCAGGTAATAGTAGTCAAAATTCTGGAATGGCATATATTTCACTAAAAAGTTGGGATTTGAGAAGTGGTTATGAAAATACTTCTGAAGTTATAGGACAAAGAGCCTCTAAAACATTTTCAAATCCAAATTCGCCTTATTTTATTAGAGATGCAAAAATATTTACAATGAGTCCTCCTGTAGTTCAAGGATTGGGTGCAACAGATGGATTTACTTTCCAACTTCAAGCAGATGCTGGAACAGCTAGAGAAAAATTAGCTCAAGTAAAAGATAAAATTTTAGAAGAAGCTTCTAAAAGTGAAAAAATTAGCTCAATTCGTTCTGATGATTCTGAAGATACTCCTCAATTAAAAATAGTTTATGATATGGAAAAAGCATTTTCATTAGGATTATCTATAAAAGATATTGATAGTACTTTAAGCGCTGCTTGGGGTGGTATTTATGTAAATGACTTTATAGACCGTTCAAGAGTAAAAAGGGTATATATCCAAGGTGAAGCTCCTTATAGATCAAAACCTGAAGATTTATATACTTGGAAAGTTAAAAATTCAAATGGTACGATGACATCTTTTAGAGAGTTTGCTACTACTTCATGGGAATATGGTCCGACACAACTTACTCGTTATAATGGTTTCGCATCTTATGAGTTAGAAGGTTCAGCAGCACTTGGAGTTAGTTCTGGGGTTGCTATGGATGAAATGGATAAAATTGCAGACTCGCAAGCAGCTGGAACAATGCATGCTTGGAGTGGAGCTTCTTATCAAGAAAGACTATCTTCAGGACAAGCTGGAATATTATATGCAATTTCTATTTTAGTAATATTTTTATGTCTTGCTGCACTTTATGAAAGTTGGTCAGTTCCTTTTTCTATTTTGATGGTTATTCCTTTAGGTGTTGTTGGAGCAGTATTAGCTGTTTATTTTAGAGGTTTGGACAATGATGTATATTTTCAAGTTGCACTTCTAACAACTATTGGATTGGTTGCAAAAAATGCAATTTTGATTGTAGAGTTTGTTGATACTTTATATAAAAAAGGTGTTCCTTTGATAGAAGCTTCCATAAAAGGAGCAACTTTGAGACTAAGACCTATTGTTATGACTTCATTAGCATTTATTGCAGGTATTATCCCACTTGCAATATCAACAGGAGCAGGAGCAAATAGTAGGATTTCTATTGGAACTGGAATTATAGGAGGAACAATAACTGCTACAATCCTAGCTATATTTTTCGTACCACTATTTTTTGTTTTAATAAAAAATATTTTTTCAAAAAAAGAGAATACACATGAATAAAATAAATATCTCTATAATCCTAACGACTATTTTATTTAGTGGTTGTACTTTAGCTCCTAACTTAGAACCACTTGATTCAAATGTTATTCCTCAAACTTTTAAAAATAATTCAGTAGAAAATAGTTCAAATGATCTATCTTTAGTAAAACCATCTTGGGAAAACTTTGTACAAGATGAAACATTAAAAAAAGTTGTAAGTTTAGCACTTGAAAATAATAAGGATTTAAAAATTGCACTTTTAAATATAGAATCTGCACGTGCAACTTATAGAATTGCCAGAGCAGATAACTTTCCAACTTTTGATGCAAAAGGAAGTGCAACACACTCAAAAAGTATGAACTCAGAAAATAGCACTTCAATTTCACATAACTATTCAGCAAATATAAGTGCATCTTACGAAATAGATTTATTTGGAAAAGTAAGAAGCTTAAGCCAAAGTGCTTTGGATAGTTTTCTTTCTACTCAATACGCAGCAAACGCAACAAGAATTAGTTTAATATCTGAAACAATAACAGCTTGGATAACTTTAGCAATTCATCAAGAACAGCTAAAACTTGCTACTGAAACGGTAAAAAATCTTGAAAAGGTTTATGAACTTACACAAAAAAGATATTTAGCTGGAGTTGTTTCAAAAACAGATGTATTTGATGCAAAAGCATCTTTAAATGAAGCACAAATTCGTGTTATTTCATACTCAAATTCAGTAGAACAAGATAAAAATGTACTTGAACTTATAGTTGCTCAACCATTAAACGATGATTTATTACCTAAAAATTTTGATAATCATATAAATTGGCTAATGTTAGTAAAACCCACTATTTCATCAAATATTTTATTAGCACGTCCTGATATAATGCAAGCAGAATATAATCTAAAATCAAAAAATGCAAATATAGGAGCAGCAAGAGCTGCCTTTTTCCCTACTATTTCTTTAACTGCAAATAGTGGAATAGCAAGTCGAAGTTTAAGTGATTTATTTAATGGAAATGCTCAAAATGTATGGAATTTTTCTCCAAATATATCTATTCCAATCTTTAGTGGTGGAGAAAATATGGCAAATTTAGATTACACTTATGCACAAAGAGATATTGCCTTACAAGAATATGAAAAATCTATCCAAACTGCGTTTAAAGAAGTAAATGATACTTTAGTTATCAGAAAAACTATAAATGAGCAAATTCAAAAACAAAAAGAGTTAGTAAAAGCTGTATCAAAAAGTTATGAGATATCTTTGAATTCGTATAAAATAGGTATTGGTTCTTTTTTAAATGTTTTAACTTCTCAAAGAACACTTATAAATGCGCAACAAACTCTTATAAATAACTACTCTTTAGAACTAACAAATAGAGTAAATTTATATAGTGTTTTTGGCGGGAATGAAAAAATAAATTAACTAGTCTAATACTTTTTAAAACTAGGTCATGGGCTCTAGATGAGACTAATCATAATTACCAAAAGGAAACATAAGGTAATAGAACCCATGAACTAATTTTATAATAAAGAGAGGAAACTCTCTTTATATTTTAAAACTCCATTTTCATAGAAAATGCAACATTTCTTGGGTCACCAAATGAACTTGTATTTCTCCAATAATCTTTGTCAGTTAAATTTGCAACATTCATTATAAAAGTCGTAGGATATTTATCTAACTTAGTTTTATATCTAAGCCCTGCATCATAAACTGTATAAGAAGATATAATATCTGTATTTGCACCATCTCTATATGATTCTCCCATATAGTATGCTCCTCCAGTCAGAGTTAAACCTTTAACTGCAGAAATATCATACTCCGCGTAAAGTTTTGCCATTTTAGAAGCAGTATCTGTTGGTTTTTTACCTTCATTTGATGCAGCTTTATCTATTTCTAAATCCATAATTGTTCCACCACCAATAATTGTTAAATTATCAGTTACTTTTCCAGTTGCAGTTAACTCTAAACCTTCATGTATTACTAAACCATCTTGAGTTAGTGTGTGAGGAGATGTTGTTAAATCTTCATAAGAATTTGCTCTTTCTATTCTAAACAATGCTGAACTTAAAAGTAGATTTTCTGAAACCGAATATTTCGCTCCAATTTCATATTGTTTACTTACATAAGGGTCAAAAACTTCCCCAGCATTTTTATATGTATTTCCAACTACTGTACCATTTTCTAAAGCTTCCATATATGTAGCATAAGTTGTTAAATCTTCAAATGGTTTAAAGATTAAAGATACACTTGGAGTTACTTCATTTGCATCATATCCACCAGTTCTTGTTCCACTCATATCATAACTATCTGTTTGTGTTTCTGCTCGATTAAGTCCAACTAAAATACTCCAATTTTCATTAAATCTAATATCATCACCTATCATAAAGTTTATTTTTTCATTACGGCTTGATAAGTATTTAGGTTTATTAGTATCTCTTAAATATATTGGTTTAGATATATGATTTAACTCACTTAAACTATAATTCCCTAAACTTACATATTCATAAGAACCATCCATTTCATAATATTTTCTTTTCATTCCTGAGCCACCAACAGTTAATGTATGTTCAATTCCAAAAGTCTTAAAATCAAAGTCTGTATAGACATAAGCTCCATGGTCTTTTGTTTTATCAGGTGATAACCTATAATATTGAAATTCATATGTACCATCAGAATTACTATTTATGTAAGGTTGACTATGTTCACTCTCTTTTTCAAGATAAACATATCCTGTTCTAAGTTTAACATTATCATTAATTTGCCACAAAGATTTAAATCCTAAATTATCTTGAGTAATTTCTGAGAATGTCCAATCAGGAGCATAACCTTGTTTTGGATCGAATTTACTAATACTATTTGTAGTTAAAAAAGTTGCTGCCAATTTATCTGTTTTAGCTTTTTTATGTGAAGCATCAAAAGATAAAATTAAATTATCTGTAACTCTCCAATCTAAAGCTCCACTAACTAAAGTATTATCAACTTCTTGATTTTTTATAGAAGTTTCTCCATCTTGTTTGAAAGCATTTAATCTATAGCTAAATTTTCCTTTTTCATCTATTTTTCCCCCTAAATCAGCATGCACATAAGCTGCTTCATTTCCTGAACTTCCAATAGTAAGATTTGTTAATCTTTCTTGAGTTGGTCTTTTTGTTACATAATTTACAGCTCCTCCAACATATCCAACTCCATATAAAAATCCTGACAGTCCATTTAAAATTTCTACTCTTTCTACATCTTGAGTTAAAGAAGTATAAAGTGCAGGTAAAGCAATACCATCTAAAATTGTATTTCCAACAATAGTAAATCCTCTTACATTCACTCCTGTTTCACTCCAACTAGCTCCTGATGTAGATGTATAATTTAATTGTGTTAAGGGATTCATTTTAAAAATTTGATTGATATCATTTCCTGTATTTTCAAGCATATCTTGTGAAACTACACTCATTTGGTAAGGTGTATCTTGTAAACTTCTTCTATCCCAAAGTCCAACTCCACTTATCTCTTTTGTTACATAGCCATTTTGTGCACTTCCATTACTATAACCTTCATTTACAGAAATCGTTTCTAATACTGTTCCTTGACCAACAATTTTTTCTATGATAATAGTACCTTTTTCGATAGTTGCTTCAAGTCCACTTCCATTTAATACTTGATTTAGTGCATTTTTTAAACCTTGAACATTTTCTATATTTGGAGCAGTTTTTCCACTTATTAAACTTTCATCTACAATATATGCAAGTTTTGACTCTTTTGAGATTTTTTCTAAAGCTTGTTTCAAACTCATATTTTTTACTGTATAAACATCTTGTGCAAATAAACTACTACAAAGTAGTATTGCACTAGCAGAAGTTATAATCTTCGCCTTTAAACGCATCATTTATTTTCCTTTTTAATTAAATTACAATTATGAGAATTGTTTTCGTATTAATTAAAACGAAATAGAACTCCAAAATCGGACACTATTTTTTACAAATTTTAAAATTTATTGATTTTTCAAAGTATAAATATAAAAAATGAGACAAAATAACTAATTTACAGTTATTTTGTTTTCACTTTTTACTATTTTAATAGGATAGATTTTTTGAATTGCAAATAAAAATTTGTCTATTTCAAGAGTATTAAACTTTCCACTAAAAAGTTTATTTTCAAAATTCTTATTTTGAAATTCAACTTTTAAATCTTGATATCTAGAAAAAGTATCAAAAGCCTCTTTTAAAGTGATTTTTCTAAAAATAAGTTCATCATTTCTCCAAGGAGCAATCTCTTCTATATCTGTTTTTCCAAGATAAGTTATCTTTCCTAAATCACTTATTACTATTTTTTCACCTTTTTTTAAAAGTGAAATATCTTGATTTGGTAATAATGTATGATTATTGAAACTTACTTTTACAACTCCTTCTTCAACGCTAACAGTTGTAATATGTTCTAAATTTTTAACTTCAAACTTTGTACCAACTACTTCTATTGATGTTTTTCCTGAACTTATTATAAATGGTCTTGATTTGTCTTTTGCAACTTCAAATAAAACTTGTCCATTTTCTAAAAAAACTTTTCTTTTATCTTTGAAATACTCTATTTGTAAATTTGATTTTGTATCAATAGAAAGTTTTGAACCATCAGGTAAAATCTCTTGTTTTAAACTACTAAATTGTGTTTTATAATCTTTTTCATATTCTGGAATAAAAAACTTATATCCTATAAATAATCCACATAAAATAGCAACCATTTCAATAAAAGGTTTAACAGTTTTTTCTATAAATTTGATTTTTTTTGCTTCTTTTAAAGCATTTTTACTTAATGTTTGAGTGTGATTTTTAGGAATATTTTGAAAAATACTATAAACTAGATTTGCTTCTTCAAAAGCTTTTTGATGTTCTTCATCTTCTTTTAGCCAAATCTCAAACTCTTTTTCTTGCTCAAAAGTCAAACCTTCTTTTTTACAGGCAACCCAATGTATAGCTTTGTCTTTGATTTTATCTTTCAAGTTGTCCTACTTTATTTGTTAATTTTTCTTGTAATTTTTTAGTAGCTCTTGTTATATGTTTTTCTACTGCATTTTGGCTTATTCCCATAATTTCAGCTATCTCTTTTCTACTATATCCATCAATAGCATGAAAAATAAAAGCTTCTTTACTTCTTGAGGGTAAAGTATTTACTATTTTCATAAGATTTTTATATTGGTTATCTTCTATTACTATTTCATCAGGTTGTTCGTATTTTGGAATAGAATATGTCTCTTCCAAAAATTCAACATGAGAAAATTTTTTATTTTTTCTTAATTCATCAATTACGATATTTCTTGCAGTTTTATATAAAAAAGAACGATTGATTTGTTTATTAGAATCTAGTTCCATCACTCTTACAAAAGTTTCTTGAGCGATATCTTTGGCTGATTCCTTATCTCCGACAAGTTTGGAAACATAGTTTAATATCTCTTTATAGTATTCTAACATTTCACTCTTCATTAATTGATTTTGAGATAAGGTATCAAAACAAAAATTAATTTTCACTTATCAAAAAGTCGATCATGACAAGTAAAAGATGATGTGTGTTAAAAAGACTTTTCTTTTTAGTAAAGAAAAGTTGACAAAAGAAAAGCGTTCGCAGAATTCCAAAATAGCTAAAAAATAAAATTTGAAAATTTGAAAACTCGGCTAAAGCCTCAAACAGTTCAAATTTCTTAACAGATTTAATTTGATTTTTCTTTACGCTATTTTGGAAATACTCACTTTTTTATAACTACATATTTTTATCAAGATTCGTACAAACTTATTATACTTTCAGCCATATCAATATAATACTCAGTATGTGAATCAATAGCCCAAAGCATATTATTGATCTTTTCCATAACGTTTTTAAGTTCTTCTAATTCATAATATGGTGTAGAATCAAAACTACTTTTTCCACTAGTAGACTTAGAATATCTAAATGACTGACCTGTTCTATCCTTTTCATGAAATTGTCTTATAAATTTAGCTATATTTTTTGGAAACTCTTCACCATTTACTTGTGTATAAATAATCCTTTCTTCTGCATAAGACAATAGCTCATTCAAATTGTGAGTTTCATGAAGTTTTCCACTTACTTTATTTTTATCTAAAAGAATACCATTCTTTAAATAGTCTAACTTCTCACTTTTTTCATAAAGTAATTCTAAATCTTCAATAATTGTTTTTAAATGTAACTCTATATAGTGTCTATAAGAATAACAAATAGGGTAAAAATAATTATGAGTTTTTCCATCTTTTTCTAATTTAAGTGCTTCTTCCACTAATGTTCTACCTGCATCATAATATCCATTTATATATTGATATTTTGGCTGATTATAATTAGGTGTACAATCTTCAATTTTCTTTTCAACAAAAGTTTTAACTTTAGACATTAAGCTCTCCTCTTTATTTTGTTTATAAATATTTTTTAAAACTATTTTATTTCCATAAACTCTTCCCAACAAGATAACCACTCGCCCACGCAAAATGAAGATTAAACCCTCCCCTATTTCCAACAATATCTAAAACCTCTCCAGCAAAATATAGATTTTTCACTAACTTACTTTCATAAGTTTTATTATCAACTTCTATGGTTCTAACTCCACCTCCACTTGCTTCTGCGTGAGCGAAACCTTGAGTATCTACGATTTTTAGTTTCCATTGATTAAGCTGATATGCTATTGCTTTTATCTGTTTTGCATTTAAATCATGGGCTTTTGTATCAAGACTGATTTTACAAATATCAAGTATTACTGGTGCTATCTTATTTGAAACCATTCCTGTTAAGATATCTACAACTCTTTGATTTGGTACAGTTTTTAACAAACTTTGTATTTGGTCAGCTAAATCATTTTTAGGAAGTTTTGGAAAGAAGTTTATAGCTATTTTTACATCTTGATAAGAGCTTAGATTTAAAACAGCAAGTTGAGAGATATCAAGTATCGCAAAACCTGAAACTCCATAACTTGTAAAAAGTACATCTCCAAATATCTCTTGCTCTAAATTGTTATTTACAAATAGACTTACTAAACACTCTTTTTTTACCCCTTGAAGTTTTCCATTGTAGTTGTTGTCAGTTTGAAGTCCCACAAGGGAAGGATAAGTTGGATTATTTGAGTGTCCAAATTTTGAAGCAAAATCCAACCCACTCTCATTTGCATTTAGTTGAGGAGCTGCACCTAAACCATTTGAGATTAGAACTTTGTCATAACCTTTGTATTCGTTTTCATCAAGTTTTATATTAAATTTATCTTCAACTTTTTCAATATCTCTTACAAAACTCTCTAAATAAATATTTACTCCTAACTCATTTAAAGCCAACTCCAAAAGATTTATTACCGATTTTGCTTCATTTGAAAGAGGATAAACTTTTCCACTCTCTTTAACATCAAGAAAAAGTCCTATACTTTTACAAAATTTTTCAAAGGCTTTAAAATCAAACTCTTTTAAAGCAAAATTTACAAACTCAGGATTTTCACCTATAAAATTTTTTGAAGTTATCTTGCTATTTGAGATATTGCATCTTCCATTTCCGCTAGCTAAAATCTTTTTTCCAATACCTTTATTTGCATCAAATATATCTATTTGTAAATCTTTATTTAATCTTTTAGCTGTAATAGCTGCCATAATTCCAGCTGCTCCACAACCAATAATTGCTATTTTCAAAATTTTTCCTTAATAAAAAACTGCAAACCAAATAGTTGGTTCATCCAAACTTGTAAATTTTACTCTATGCTTTTGAAAAGCCTTTATATTTAGGCAATCCCCTTTTTTAAGTTCAACTTCAAAATCTTCAAATTGTAGAATTGCAAAACCTTCAAGAAGTAAAATATATTCACTTTTTTCTTGTTCATACCAAAAATTTTCTGGTGATTTTTGTCCATTTGAAACAATTTTTTCTATTTTTATCTTCTCATTTTTAAAAATTTCGAAAAAAATTTCTTCATTTTTGTCAATAGGAATTTCATCAAATATATTATATTTTTCTGTCAACTTTATCTATCCAAATATTGATTTTTAGGTATTTTAGCAAATAAATACTTAACACTAAAAGTAAATAGTGATAGATTTAATCAACTATAATTTTATAAAATATATTCTATATTTATATAATTTTGATTAAATTACTTGACATAATAAAAAAAATATTCTATAATTTCAACATATTTAAAGTTGATTAAATTAAAAAGGATTAAAAAATGGAAAGAGAAACTATTGCTATACATTTAGGTTATAACAAAAAGCAAGGTAATGGTGAGATGTCAGTTCCTATTTCTCAAACAACTGCTTATGCATTTAGAGATAGTGAACATGCGGCAAATCTGTTTGCATTAAAAGAACTTGGACCAATTTATACAAGATTGACAAATCCAACAACTGATGTTTTAGAGCAAAGATATGCTGCACTTGAAGGTGGAGCTGCTGCGATTTGTACATCAAGCGGACAAGCTGCATCTTTTTATGCAGTTGCAAATGTTGCTGAAGCTGGAGATAATATTCTTATTTCAGACAAACTTTATGGTGGTTCAGTTACTTTATTAACTTATACACTTAAAAGATTTGGAATAAAAACAAAAGTATTTAAAAGTGATGATGCTTCAAATTTAGAAGAGTTAATTGATGATAAAACAAAAGCTATCTATTTTGAATCATTATCAAATCCACAAATTGCAATTCCTGCTGTTGAAAAAATCGTAGAAGTTGCTAAAAAACATGGTGTAATAACTATTTGTGATAATACAGTTGCAACAGCAGCTTTATTTAACCCAATCAAATGGGGAGTTGATGTTGTAGTTCACTCAACTTCAAAATATACAAATGGTCAAGGTACAGCTATTGGTGGAATTGTTGTTGAAAGAGATGGTTTAGCTGAATTTTTCAAAGCAAATTCAAAAAGATATTATCATTTTACAACACCTGATGAGTCATACCATGGATTAGTTTATACAGATGTTCCACTTCCAAACTTTTGTTTGAGAATTAGATTATCACTTTTAAGAGATATTGGAGCAACTCAATCACCACTTAACTCTTGGTTACTAATTCAAACATTAGAAACTTTAGCATTAAGAGTTGATAAACACTCTGATAATGCTTTAGTAATTGCAAAATTCTTAGAGTCTCATCCAAAAGTAAAAAGTGTAAGTTATCCAGGATTGAAAAATGACAAATATTATGACAAAGCTCAAAAATATTTTAAAGATGGTAAATCATCAGGATTAATTTCATTTGAAGTTAGTACTTTTGAAGAAGCTAAAAAGATTATTGATAGTGTAAAACTATTTAGTGTTGTTGTAAATATCGGAGATAGTAAATCATTAATTACTCATCCAGCATCAACAACTCACTCTCAATTAAGTGAAGAAGAATTGGCAAAAGCTGGAGTAAATCCAGTAACAGTAAGACTTTCTATTGGTTTAGAAAATACAGCTGATTTAATTGCTGATTTAACACAAGCTTTGGATAAGTAGTTAGATATGCCTCTAATTTCGACAAAAGGTGTATATGGACTAAGTGCCATGTATGAGTTAAGTAAGCATAAAGCCGATACTCCCATGCAAATCAAGGATATATCGGCTAATGCCAATATTCCTCAAAACTATTTAGAACAACTTTTAAGTAAGTTAAGAAAAGCAAATTTAGTAAATAGTATAAGAGGTGCAAGAGGCGGATATATTCTTGCCAAAAAACCGGATGAGATAAAAATAGTTGATATTTTGATAGCTTTAGAAGATGATATAAAAATTATCGATTCTAAATCTGAAAATCCTATTTTGAACATATTTTTTGATGAATCAAAAAATAGTATGAAAAAAATTTTTGATATAAAATTATCTAAATTAGATGAATATCAAGAAAAATATAACGAAGTTTTACATTACAGTATTTAAAAATTAAAATTATAAGAAAAGGAAGATAAGATGGGATACGCAAAGAATATAACAGA